>JAESGR010000031.1_pt1 | contig 244752 bp, 259 predicted proteins | sample 9269771 | NCBI WGS metagenome assembly JAESGR01 (sample SAMN15739572, study PRJNA653492) | algae metagenome | isolation source: Chroococcus sp. CMT-3BRIN-NPC107 and co-occurring heterotrophs from well... | place: USA: Clark Mountains Wilderness, California | collected 2010-04-18
ATTGGTCAGGCGGACCTTGGCGACTTTGCGAAGGGCCGAGTTCGGCTTCTTCGGCGTCGTGGTGTACACGCGGGTGCACACGCCCCGGCGCTGGGGGCTGTTCTGCATCGCGGGGCTCTTGGATTTGGTCTTTTCGACCTCCCGCCCCTGACGCACCAGTTGATTGATGGTTGGCATTGAAAAAACGTCCCTAAACGTTTGCTGTAAGACCGCGGATGCGGCAAAGAAAAAAGCAAAAACTCTCCCGCCCCAAATTGCGGGAAAGCCCTCGAGTATATCCCGGAAGCGAAAAGCCGTCAGCACCGTCGTTCCCGCGCAGGCGGGAATCCAGAGCTTCCAAGGGCAAAGCGCTGTGCGCCGCTCTGGATCCGCGCCTGCGGGGATGACCCCTTCCGCGTGCGGTGCGCGCTGGGAAAGGGTTACTTGATCCACAGGCGAATGGCATCCCAGGCGCGGCCTAGCACCCCCGCCTGGCCGACCGCCTCGAGCGCGACCAGCGGCACGTCGACCACGGCCTGGTCGCCGGCCAGCACCTTGAGCGTACCCACCTGCTGGCCCTTGGCGAACGGCGCCACCAGGGGGTCCGGCCGCGCGACCTGCGTCTTGAGCCTGCTGCCGGTCCCGGCGGGCACGGCGACGATCACCGCCTGCGGACGGCCGAGCTTGACCGTCTTTTCCGTGCCCTTCCAGACCTCGGGCGTGACCACCGCCTGGTTGGCGTCGAACAGCCTGATGCCCTCGTAGGCCGTGTAGCCCCAGTTCAGCAGCTTCTGCGATTCGTTCGCCCGCGCGTTTTCGCTCGACGCGCCCAGCACGATGGACAGCAGCCGGCGGCCACCCAGGTTCGGGAAGTCGCGCCTGGCGGTCGCGATCAGGCAATAGCCCGCGGCCTCGGTGTGCCCGGTCTTGAGCCCGTCCACCGTCGGATCGCGGAACAGCAGCAGGTTCCGGTTGGTGTCGTTGGCGACCGGCGTGCCCTCGTACCGGTACTTCTTCATCGCGTAGTAGTTGACGTAGTCCGGGAAGTCCACCATCAGGCGGCTGGCCAGGATGCTCAGGTCGCGCGCCGTGGTGGTGTGCCCCGGCGCGGTCAGCCCTTCCGGATTGCGGTAGCCGGTGGACTTCATGCCCAGCACCTTGGCCTGGTCGTTCATGAGCTGGACGAAGCGCTCCAGGGTCCCGCCCACGCCTTCGGCCAGCGCCACCGTGGCATCGTTGCCCGACTGCACGATCATGCCCTTGATCAAGTCCTCGACCGGCACCTGCATCTTGGGGTCGATGAACATGCGCGAGCCGGGCATCTTCCAGGCGCGCTCGCTCACGGGCAGACGCTGCTGCAGGTCGATCTTCTTGGCGCGCAGCGCGTCGAAGACCAGGTACGCGGTCATCAGCTTGGTCAGCGACGCCGGCTCGACCGGACTGTCGATGTCGCGCCCGGCCAGCACCTGGTTGGCCGTGATGTCCATCAGCAGGTAGCTGCGGGCCGCGATTTCGGGAGGCTGGGGCGCCTGCGCGCCTGCGGCCAGGCACAGCAGGGCCAGCAATGGCGCCAGCAGCGCCTTGGCAAGTTTCTTCATGGGATCAGGAACGCAGGTGGCGCGCCACCAAGCTCTTCAAAAGCGGCAATTGTCCGTGAAAGAAATGCTCGACCCCCGGCACGACCGTAACCGGAAGTGACTGGCGCCGGGCCCAGTCCATCACGTCGGCCAGGGGCACCGTTTCGTCCTGCTCGCCGTGGAGCACCAGCGTGCGCTCATGCGCCTGCGGCGGCAGGGGCGACACGGGAAAGCGGGACACCGCGGTGCCGACCAGCACTGCTTTCTCGACAGGCCGTGTGGCCCAGAGGTCCTGCAGCACCTGGGCGGCCACGTACGAGCCGAACGAGAAGCCCGCCAGCGCGAGCGCGCCCTCGGGTGCCGCCGCACGCACGACGGCATGCATGTCATCGATCTCGCCCGGCCCCTTGTCGTGTTCGCCGGCACTGGCGCCGACGCCGCGGAAATTGAAACGCACGGCCGTCCAGCCGCTTTGCACGAACGCACGGGCCAGCGTCTGCACCACCTTGTTGTCCATGGTGCCGCCGAACAGCGGATGCGGGTGACCGATCACCGCCACGCCTTGAGGCGCGGCCTCCGGCTGGTCGCGCCGCGCCTCGAGGGCACCCGCGGGCCCCTCGACCTGGAAACGCTCGGTGCGCGAGTTCACCGCTCAGCGGCCCAGATGCGGCGGCGTCAGCAGCCGCTCGACCACGCGGCCCTGCTTGAGGTGCGATTCGACGATCTCGTCGATGTCCTGTGCATCCACGTAGGTGTACCAGACCGCCTCCGGATACACCACCGCCACCGGGCCGCCGGCGCAGCGGTCCAGGCAGCCCGCCTTGTTGACGCGCACCTTGCCCGGCCCGGCGAGCCCCTGCGCCTTGACCTGCGCCTTGCAACGGTCGAACGCTTCCTGCGCGCGATGGTCGGCGCAGCAGTTCTCGCCGTTGCTGCGCTGGTTGAGGCAAAAGAAGATGTGCCGCTCGTAGTACGAGGCCGCCGGCGCTGATTGGGTCATGAACCGATTCTAGGCGCCGCCTCACTGCGCGAGACCCGCACCAGCACATAGGCCAGGGTGGCATAAGGCCAGAGCCACCCCAGCCATTGCGCCAGCCCGTTGAAGCGGATGAAGCGCCCTTGTTCCCAGGCCGACAGCGTGTCGGCGAAATACGCGCTGGCCGGCGCCTGGTTCAGCAGGCTCAGGTGCACCACCAGGGCCAGCAGCACCAGAGCGGCGCAGCCGCGCCGGGGCAAGGGCAGCAGCACCAGGGCGAGCGCCAGGCCGACGCCCAGGCCCAGGCGAACGGGCAGGCTCAGCCATGCCCAGGCGTGGCCCGGGCCCCAGCTCATGGCTGCGGAAAGCGCCGTGGCGCCGACGCCGATGCTCACGATGATCCCGGCGAAGGCCGCGCGGCGGCTGATCGATCGGATCACCGAGTAACCCAGCAGGCAGGGCACCAGCGCGCCGAGCGCAACGCAGACCAGCTCGGCACCCGCGACCAGGGGCTGCAACTCGACGTCGCGCACCGGCAGCCATTCCAGGAAAGGCGTGTCCAGCAGCCATTCGGCCAGGGCCGTTTCCAGGCGCTCGAACACCTGGCCCAGCCCCAGCGGCACCGAAGCCGGGAACAACAGGGCGAACGGCCACAACGCGAGCAGCACCAGGGCGCCGCGCGCGTCGTTGACGAACCAGCGCAATCGGAAGCGGCTCCACCGGTCGATCGCCCCGGCCAGCTCCAGCGCGCCGGCCAGCACCGCGCCGGCCAGCGCGCCCAGCGTGTTCAGCGCGAAGTCCACGTTCGACGGCACACGCGAGGGCAGATAGGTCTGCAGCGCCTCCATCGCCAGCGCCAGCGCGGCCGAGGCCAGCGTGGCGATGCCGATCGCGCGGCCGTTGCTGGTCGCCGCAAAGCTTTCGCGCCCCCGCCGCAGGAAGGCCAGCGCCAGCAGGAACCCCAGGGGCGCATACCCCGCGGTGTTGGCGGCGAGGTCGAACCCGGTCCAGTAACGCGGCCACGGGCTCGCCAGGAAAGCCCAGGGTGCGATGCCCTGATCGCGCCAGCCGCTGAACGGATACAGGCTGGCATAGACGATCAGCGCCGCATACGCCTGCGCCAGCGGCCACGCGGAGGTCTTGTGCGCGGCCATTCAGAAAGGTTTGACGACCGCCAGCACCACGGCGGCCAGCAGCAGCAGCACCGGCACCTCGTTGAACCAGCGGTACCAGCGGTGGCTGCGCGTGTTGCTGCCGGCCGCGAACTTGCGCAGCAGCACGGCGCAGCCGTGGTGGTAGCCGATCGCCAGCAGGACGGCCACCAGCTTCGCGTGCAGCCAGCCGTTGCCGGGCCCCCGGCCGATGCCATATCCCAGCCAGAGCCACAGGCCGAGCGCGAGCGCGGGCACGGCCAGCAGCGTCATGAACCGCAGCAGCTTGCGCGCCATGAGCAGCAGCCGCTCGCGCTCGGCCACCGAGCCGGGCTCGACCAGGGCCAGGTTGACGAAGATGCGAGGCAGGTAGAAGAGCCCCGCGAACCAGCTCGCGACGAAAACGATGTGGAGGGCTTTGACCCAGAGCATGCGGCGAGTGTAGGGACCAATGAGACGGGCAAAAAAAACCCCGGCCTCGACGGCCAGGGTGGGAAGCCTTTTTGCTGTCACACATCAAGGCACCCGCTCAGGGAGGAAAAGCGGGGAGCGGCAAGCCGCCCGGGCGTAATTTAACAAAGCACCCGTCGGGATTCAAGGGCTGAGCTCGAGATTTACCGTCGCGATCGTGGGCACGCGAACACATGTGGGGATGAACAGTGCCTGATCGCGGGACGCGGCGCCGGGCGGATGGGGCACAATTTTCGGCATGACCCTGCACGCCCCTTACCCGCTGGGCCGGCCTCGCCGGCTGCGGCGCGACGAGTTCACGCGCAACCTGGTGCGCGAGAACGCATTGACGGCGCACGACCTGATCTACCCCGTGTTCGTGCTCGAGGGCCGGCACCGGCGCGAGGCCGTGTCCTCCATGCCCGGCGTGGAACGATTGAGCCTGGACCTGCTGCTGCCGGTGGCCGAACGCTGCGTGGCGCTCGGCATCCCGGTGATGGCGCTGTTCCCGGTGATCGACCCTTCGCTCAAGACGGAAGACGGCCGCGAGGCCTGCAACCCCGAGGGCCTGGTACCGCGCGTGGTGAGCGAGCTGAAAAAACGCTTCCCGGGACTGGGCCTCATGACCGACGTGGCGCTGGACCCGTTCACCAGCCACGGCCAGGACGGCCTGCTCGATCCCACCGGCTACATCCTGAACGACGACACGGTCAAAGTGCTCACCCGGCAGGCACTGACGCAAGCGCAGGCCGGCGTGGACATCGTGGCGCCTTCGGACATGATGGACGGCAGGATCGGGGCCATCCGCCAGGCGCTCGAGGCCCAAGGCCTGGTCCACACGCGCATCATGGCCTACAGCGCCAAATACGCCAGCGCCTTCTACGGCCCCTTCCGCGACGCGGTCGGTTCGGCCGCCAACCTGGGCAGGAGCAACAAGAAGGTCTACCAGATGGACCCGGGCAACACCGACGAGGCGCTGCGGGAAGTGGCGATGGATATCGCCGAAGGCGCCGACATGGTGATGGTCAAGCCCGGCATGCCGTACCTGGATGTCGTGCGGCGCGTCAAAGACGAATTCCGCGTGCCCACCTTCGCCTACCAGGTCTCCGGCGAGTACGCGATGCTCAAGGCCGCCGCGCAGAACGGATGGCTGGACCACGACGCGGTGATGATGGAAAGCCTGCTGGCCTTCAAGCGCGCCGGCGCCGACGGCGTGCTGACCTATTTCGCGCTCGACGCGGCCACGCGACTGCAAGGCTGAACACCGGTGATGCAGATCGTCGAGTTCTCCAACAACACGCTGCGGTTCCTGGACGCGCTGCCGGCGCAGGCGCCCGCCAACGGCTTCGTGTGGATCTACCTGGACCGCGAGTCGCTGCGCACCGAATTGCCGGCCCTGCAGGAAGCCGCCCAGCGCCTGGGCGGCTCGCCCCTCCTGGACCTCCATGTCCAGGACATGGAGAACCCGACCCATCCCTCGCACTACGACTACACCTCCGTCTATGACGTGATCGTCTTCCGGCGCCTGGCGACGGCGCGCGAGGTCGATATCGAACTGGATGCCGCCAACACGCCGCCACCGGAGGCGCTGCCCAGCTTCCATCGCATCCGCACCCGTGCCGTCGGCTTCGTCGTGTTCGACCGGCTGCTGGTCACCGTCCACCCGGCCGGCTGCTTTACAGCCCGCTCGTTTGTCGAGCGCTTCCTGGCGGACGCCGTGCACAACGACGGCCTGGTGGTGGTCAGCCGCACGCGCCTGCCGACCAGCCCCGCCGACCTGATGCTGCGCATGACCAACGTGATGGTCGACAGCTACCTGGAGTTGCGCAAGCAGCTCACCGCCGAGATGGACCGCTGGCAACGCGACCTGCTGCGCCCCGGTTCGCAGTTCGCCGGCTGGAGCGCGTTGATGGTCGCGCGAGCCGAACTGCACCAGCTCGAGGACCTGTGCGAGGAGCAGAACGACGCCATGCAGGAATGGCTGGACACCGCGCGCGAGCAGCCGCCGGGTGGCCTGACGCAGGCCGAGCGCGACAGCCTGCTGGCGCGGGCCCGCGACGTGATCGAGCACATCCAGCGCGTGGTGCACCAGGTGCGGCGGATGGAGCAAGGCGCCGAAAGCGTGGTGCAGATCCACTTCTCCGCCCAGAGCCACCGCACCAACAACATCATGCGCACCCTCACCGTGCTCACGGCCATCTTCCTGCCGATGACGCTGATCACCGGCGTGTTCGGCATGAACCACGAGTTCATGCCGCTGCTGAAGGCCCGCCATGGCTTCTGGATCACGATCGGCGGCATGGCGACGGTGGCCATCGTGCTGGGCCTGGTGTTCTGGCGCAAGCGCTACCTCGAGCGAAGCGGGCGCTGAAATGGCGCCTGCCGCGATCCGGGTCGGATGCGCCGGCTGGACGCTGCCGGTGGCCGTGCAGCCGCAGTTCGGCGGCCACGGGCGGCACCTCGAACGCTATGCAACACGGTTGAACGCCTGCGAGATCAACTCCTCGTTCCATCGGCCGCATTCGGCGAGCACCTATGCACGCTGGGCCGCCAGCGTTCCGGCCGGCTTTCTGTTCTCGGTCAAGCTGCCCAAGACCATGACCCACGAGCGCAGGCTGGCCGGCTGCGAGGGGCTGCTGGACGAATTCATGGCGCAGGCGCCGGGGCTGGGCGCAAAGCTGGGCTGCCTGCTGGTGCAACTGCCGCCCAGCGTGGCCTTCGACCCGGACACGGCCGGCGGCTTCCTCGCCGCCTTGCAGCAGCGCTGCCCCGCGCCGGTGGCGCTGGAGCCGCGCCACGCCAGCTGGTTTGGTGCTGACGTGGACGCCTGGCTGGCCCAGCGCCGCGTGGCGCGCGTGCTGGCCGACCCCGTGCGGCACCCGCGAGGCGAGCGGCCCGGCGGCTGGCCAGGGCTGGTGTACTTGCGGCTGCACGGTTCGCCCCGCGTGTACTACTCCGCCTACGACGACGCCGTGCTGCAGGCGCTGGCCGCGCGGATGCGCCAGGCCGCGCAGGAAGGCTGCCCCGTCTGGTGCATGTTCGACAACACCGCGGGCCAGGCGGCGGCCGGCAACGCCCTGGCGCTCGCCCAGCGCCTGGGACTGGCTCAGACGTAGGGCGGCGCGAGCTTCTCGTTGGCCAGCACCCGTTGCAGCGCGGGCCGCTCCAGCATCCGCTGCAGGTACGGGCCCAGGTGTTCACGGTCTCGCGCGGGCTGCGACTTGAAGTTGCGCGTCCAGCGGCACAAGGTGAACACGTAGGCATCGAGTGCGCTGTAGCCGGCGCCGGCGAACCACGGGCCGCCGCTGCGGGCCAGCTCGCCGTCGAGCTGGTCGACCAGGCGCGCCACCTTCTTTTCAGCGTGCCCCTTGAGCTCGGCCACGCCGGGCGCGTTGCCTTCGTTCATCCAGCGCTCCGGGTAGAAATAGACGATCAGCGTGGCCTGCAGCGTGTTGGTCAGCCACATCAGCCACTTGTAGAAGTCGGCTCGGGCCCTCGTGCCCGGCGCGGGCGCGAGTCCCGCCTGCGCATGCGTGTCGCACAGGTGCAGCGCGATCGCGGCGGTCTCGTACAGCACCAGATCGCCATCGACCAGCACCGGGATCAAGCCGTTCGGGTTGAGCCGCAGGTAGGCCTCGCGCCGGTGCTCGTTGCCGGCGCGGTCCACGGGCACGCGTTCATACGGCACCCGCAGCTCCTCGAGCAGGATGTGCGGGATCATGGCCGCGGTGCTGGGGGCGTGGTGCAGCTGGATCATTGGGTGCCTTTCAATCCGAACAGGTTGGCGCCGTTGTCCCACGCGATGCGGCGCGCCGCGTCGGCCGGAAGGTCGCCCAGCCAGGTGCGGTAGCCCTTCATCAGCTCCTCGTAGTACTGCCAGCGCTGGTTGACCCAGGTGTCGGAGCCGATCACGAACCGTGTGGGGTACTTCAGCAGCAAGGAACGCCACTCGGGGCACAGCTTGCCGCCTTCGCAGGTCAGGCCCGGGCGGTACGACAGCTCGCCCACCAGCTGCGGGTAGCGCGCCATCAACTGGTCGACACGCGCGGCCGGCGCGCCGCCGATGCCGGTATGCGCCCAGATCAGGCGCACCTTCTGGCCTTGGGACGGCGTGTTCGCCATCAGCAGGTCGATCGCGACATCGTCGACGTGGGCCAGCACCACCAGCCCCTTTTCCTCGGCCAGCGCCATCAGCTTCTTCGCGACCGGGCCATTCGCGTTGCCGCTGTCGTACAGGTGGAACTCGCCGAGGCCGCGGAAGGGTCCGGCGGCCGTGCCGCGCGCCAGTTCGTCCTGCACCATCCGGTAGATGGTCTCGTCGCGGAACCAGTTGTCGTAGTCGGCGCGGTTGCGGTACAGGCGCACGAACGGCACCACCGTCACGCCGGCCTGGCGGGTCTCGGCCGAGGAGGCCAGCCGCTGGGTGCCGTCGTTCGGGCGCGAGTTGGAGATGATGGCCTTGACGCCGCTGCGCTGCATGCGCGCCAGCACGTCGGCCAGCGGATGCGGCCCGGACTGCCCGTTCCACGCCTCGTCGTTGTAGTGCAGATGCGCGTCGAACAGCGGGCCCGTGTAGTCGGCGGCGGTGGCCGAGCCTCCAGCCGCTATCAAAAGAAGAGCTGCTAGCGCCCTGCGGGCGCGGGCTGGAGGCCGATTTGCCATGTCAACCCAGGTGCCGGGCGAAGAACGCCAGCGACCGCTCGCGGGCCTGCTGGGCGGAGGGCGCGTCGTGCGAGCCGCGCTGGTCGCAGTTGAAGCCGTGGTTGGCGCGATAGACATGCACCTCCACCTGCGGATGCGACTTGCGAAATGCCTCCACGCTGTCCAGCGGGATCCAGTGGTCCTGGTCGCCGAAATGCGACAGCACCGGCACCTTGGGATGGCGCGCGGCTTCGTCGGGCGTGGTCATGCCGCCGCCGTAGTAGGTGACCGCGGCCGAGAGCCCGTCCAGCGTGCAGGCCGCGCGCCAGCTGAGGAGGCCGCCCCAGCAATAGCCGACGATGCCGACCTTGCCCGCCTGCGCCGCGTGGTGGATGGCGGCCTGGATGTCCTGCATCACGCCGGGCGCAGGCAGCGCCTCGACGGCGGTCTTGAGCGCGAAGCCGGCGGTCATGTCATCCGGCGAGTAGCCCATTTCAACGCCGGGCTTGACGCGGTGGAAGGTCGACGGCGCCACCGCCAGGTAGCCGGCCGCGGCATAGCCGTCGGCCACCTGGCGGATGTGCGAGTTGACGCCGAAGATTTCCTGCAGCACGACCACCGCGCCTTTGGCGGCGGCGGCTGGCTGCGCCACGTACGCCGGGAAGGTGAAGCCGTCGGCAGCCTTGAGGTCGATGAAGTTACCCATTCGTTGCTCCTTGGTGTCAAAGGGATGAAAGCCTGCGTTCCAGGAACTCCAGCCGGTCCTGGCCCCAGAAGATCTCGCCATCGACCACGTAGCTGGGCGCGCCGAACACGCCGCCCTGGATCGCGGCCTGGGCGTTCTCGTCGTACGCCCGCTGGACGGCAGGGTCGCCGGACTGTTCCAGCCGCTGCGCCGCCAGCCCGCACTGCGCCAGCAGCTCGGCCAGCACCTGGCGCTCGGCGATGTTGCGCTCCTGGGCCCACACCGCCGCCAGCACCGCACCCGCCAGCTTCAGCGCCGCATCGCTGCCGTCCTGCCGCTGGACCGCGATGATCAGCCGCGCCGCGTCGTCGCCGGCGACCGGAAAGAACCGGGGCTGCAGGTTCAGCGGCAGGCCCAGGAATTCCGAGAACCGCCGCAGTTCCAGCAGCCGGTAGGCCTGCCGCTGGGGCGGGCGTTGCGCCAGCGGCAGGCCGCCACTGACGGGGAAGACCTTGCCGCCCAGGTCGAAGGGCCTCAGGTTGACGGGCGCACCGGCGGCACGGGCGATCCGCACGAAGCGGTCGTGGCCCAGGTAGGTCCACGGGCTTTGCGGCGCGAGGAAGTAGTCGACGTTCGGGATCAAGGGGAGTCTCCGGTGCGCTCGCGGGGTGTCTTTGCTGTAATGCGGGTTTGAAGCTTACCCGCCCCGGCGGCGCAGGAGACGACATTTGGAACAGGTTCTTTTGGTCACCGGCGGCAGCCGCGGGATCGGCGCCGCCACGGCGCTGCTGGCAGCCCAGGCGGGGTGGGCGGTCGCCGTCAACTACACGGCCAACGCCGCCGCAGCGCAAGAGGTCGTCGCCCGGATCCTGGCGCAAGGCGGCCGCGCCATCGCCGTGCAGGCCGACGTGGCGCAGGAGGACCAGGTGCTGGCCATGTTCGGGCAGGTCGACGCGAACCTGGGGCGGCTCACCGGCCTGGTCAACAACGCCGGCGTGGTGGACGTGGCGGCGCGCGTCGACGAAATGAGCTTCGCGCGCTTCAGACGCATGTTCGACATCAACGTGATCGGCTCGCTGCTGTGCGCCCGCGAAGCCGTGCGCCGAATGAGCACCCGGCGTGGCGGTCAGGGCGGCTCCATCGTCAACCTGTCCAGCGCCGCGGCGCGGCTGGGCGCGCCCGGCCAGTACGTGGACTACGCGGCGGCCAAGGGCGCGATCGACACCTTCACCATTGGCCTGGCCAAGGAAGTGGCCGGCGAAGGCATCCGCGTCAACGCGGTGCGGCCCGGGCTGATCGAGACCGAGATCCACGCCTCCGGCGGAATTCCCGACCGGGTGGCCCAGCTGGCCCACCAGGTGCCGATGCAGCGCGGCGGCAGCGCGCAGGAAGTGGCGCAGGCCATCGTCTGGCTGCTCTCGGGCGCGGCCAGCTACACCACCATGAGCCTGATCGACGTGTCTGGAGGACGGTGATGAGCGAGATCCGCTATTACTGGGAAGACCTGCAGCCGGGCTCGGTGCGCGAACTCGGTTCCGTCACCCCCAGCACCGAGCAAATCAAGGACTTCGCCGGCCAGTTCGATCCGCAGCCTTTCCACCTGGACGAAGCCGCGGGCCGGCGCTCCATCTTCGGCAACCTGTGCGCCAGCGGCTGGCACACCTGCGCGCTGGCGATGCGGCTGACCGTCGACAACTTCCTGAACGAGTCCTCCAGCATGGGCTCGCCCGGGCTGGAGAGCCTGCGCTGGCTCAAGCCGGTGTATCCGGGCGACACGCTGTCCCTGCGCCACACCATCACCGAGGCGCGTGCGCTGCGCACCCGCGCCGACATCGGGCTGGTGCGCTCCCGGTGGGAGATGTTCAACCAGAACGGCGAGCAGGTGCTGCAGATGGAGGGCTACGGCATGTTCCGCCGCCGCCATCCGGCCACCCCGCAAGAGATGTCGCAACTGGAGGCCGAGCGGGCCCGGGCCGGCTGATGGATTTCAAGCCGCTGATCACGCTGCTGGCAGTCGTCAACCCGCTGGCCATCGTCCCCTTCTTCATCCACTACACCCAGGGCTTCTCGCAGGGGCAGCGACGCGACACGGTGGTGACGGCCTCGCTCACCGCTTTCCTGGTGATCGCCACCAGTGCGCTGCTGGGGCTGCAGGTGCTGGAGTTCTTCAGCATTTCGCTGGCCAGCTTCCAGGTCGGCGGCGGCATGCTGCTCTTGATCAGCGCCATGAACATGCTGAACGCGCAGCCGGCCGAGGCCAAGCCCCACACCAACGCCATGGCCGAAGGCGCCGAGAAGGCCGCCATGGGCGCCAGCATCGCCGTGGTGCCGCTCACCATCCCGCTGCTCACCGGGCCGGCGACGATTTCCACGGTGGTGATCTACGCCGAGCGGGCGCAGACGGTGCTGCAGCTGGCGGCCCTGGTCGGCTACGGCGTGGTGATCGGGCTGGCCACGGCCCTGTGCTTCGCGCTGGCCGACCCGATCGCGCGGGTGCTGGGCAAGACCGGCATCAACGTGATGACCCGGCTCATGGGGCTCATCCTGGCGGCGCTGGCGGTGGAGGTGATGGCGCTGGGCCTGCTCAAGCTCTTTCCGGTGCTGGCCGGCCGATAGCTGACGCTTTCGGACAGCGTCAATCGCAAGCGGCCTACAGGCTGAGCTTGCGCTGGCGGCTATCTTTGCGGCGTCAAGGAGAGAGAAGCTATGCGCCGCACCGTGATGAAACCCGTCGAGACCCTCAAAGTCAGGGACTTCGTGAGGCTTGCCGAAGACACCCGCTACTTCCGGGTGCTCGACATCGATCCGCCGCTGAATGGGCGCGACTACTACCGCATCTCGCTGCGCTCCGACGACGGCCTGAGCACGACCCTGGTGCGCACGCAAGACGATTCGGTCACGGTCTGGGTGCGGTAGGGCTACTGCTTTTGCAGCAGGCGCAGCAGCTGGTTGCTGGTGTTGCGCAAGCGCTGCGCCAGCAGCTGCGTGATCTTGACCAGCAGCTTGGCGCCCACGCCCGGGTGCGTGGTGATCAGGCGGGCCACCGCCGCGCGCGTGAGCACCGCGGCCTCGACTTCGCTCAGGGCCCAGCAGCTCGCGTAGCGCGGCTCGCCGTCCAGCATCGACATCTCGCCCAGCACGGCGCCTTCCTTGAGCACGGCCAGCCGCGTGTTCTCACCAGGCTCCTGGGGGTCGTCGGCCGCGCTGCCTACCTTGCGCTTGCCGACATCCACCGTGCCCGAGAGCAGCAGCATCATGTAGTCGCTGGGCTCGTCCTCGGCGATCAGCACCTGGCCGGCGCGGGCGCGCACGCGCAGCATGGCCTGGCCCAGGATGTCGGCCTCCTCGGGCGTGAAGTCGTGCAGCAGCGGCGAACGGGCGAGCAGCTCGCGTTGCCGCGACAGTCCTTCGCACGGCCCCACCAGTTCCAGGCCCGCGGCCAGGATCTGCTCCTGCGCCGACCGCCGGGGCGCCACGCTGGTGACCAGCTCGGCGGCGCCCGCGGTGGACTCGTCCGGTGGCTCGGCCATGCCTAGCGTGCCTGCTGCAGCCACTGCGAGAGTTCGGCCGCCGCCGCCTCGCTGGCCTGCGACAGGGCGCGCACGCCGCCGGCCGCGTCCGGCGTTGCCGCGGTCCGCTGCACGCTGATGCTGCGCTGGCCGAGCAGCCGCTCGCCGGCGGCGGTGTTCTGCAGCAAGGTGGCGCGCAGCCGCACCGCGCCGTGGCTTTGCACGGGCGTGTCGAACACGTGGGAGAACTCTTCCAGTTCGAGGCGCAGCACGCGCGGCTGGACGCCCCCTTCCCGGGCCAGCGCGGCACTTTCGCCGAGGTTGAGCACCACCCGCTCGCGCCCCAGCACGTCGCGCAGGCGCTGCCGCAGCAGCTGGGGCGGCGGGGCGCTCCAGCGGGCCTGCGAGTAGGCACGCAGCTGGTGCGCGTCGGCGTAAACCAGGCGGTAGAGGATGGCCGAGCCGTCCCAGGTGCCGGAGGCCTCGAGGTCGGCGAGCACGAGCGCGCGTTGCGCGGCGCGGGGGGCCGCCGCCGGCTCGCTCACCGGTCCCAGGTCGTAAAGGGTGGGCCGGGTCGGCTTGTCCACCAGGCCGGCGCAGGCGGACAGCAGGAGTACCAGGCCAAAAATGCCCGCAGCCCGCGCACCGCGAGCGCCAACAGCTATCAAAACGGGAGCAAACGGCCTCATTGCGGCGCTCCTGGCGGGGTGAAGCCCGGCTCGCCGGGCCCGGGCTGGGCCTGGCCCGAGCCGAAGATCAGCGACTGCGGGTTGTCGTTGATGCCGTTCACGGTACGGCTGAGCTGGCGCACCGCGCGCGACGTGTCCTCGGTCACGCGGTTGATGCGCGGCAAGGTGGCGGCGTTGAAGGAATCGGCGGCATGCGCCAGCGCCTCGGTGCCTTCGGCCAGCCGGTCGATGGGCCCGTCCTTTTCGTTCAGGCGCCTGGCGGTCTTGCCGATCTCGCCCAGGGCGGTGCGCGCTTCCTCGGAGGTGGCACGCAGCGAGGTGACGGCGGCGTCGGCGCTCTTGACGAACGCCGGTATGTTCACGCGCCCGGGACCGAGCTGCGCGGTCAGGATGGTGTTCAGGTCGGTGCTGAGCTGGTTCACGCTGGCCGCGGCCTGGCCCACGTTCTCCAGGGCGGTGGCGATGCGCTTCTGGTTGGGGTCGGCCAGCATCTGGTTCATGCGCAGCGTGATCTGTTCCACCTGGTCCAGGATCACCTCGCCCTTGGCGCTGAGCTTGGACAGCAGGCCGGGCCGCAGCGGGATGCGCGGCGGCGCGTCGTCGTTGGGCGGCAGCAGCGGGGCCGGGTTGCCGCTGTCGTCCAGTTGCACGAAGGCCAGGCCGGTCACGCCCTGGAAGCCCAGGGTCGCGAAGGTCTCGCGCGTGATCGGCGCGCCCTGGTTCACGTCCAGCCGCACCAGCACGTTGCCCTGCACCTTGGGATCGAAGGTGATCTCGGCCACCTTGCCGACATCGACGCCGCGCAAGCGCACCGGCGCCTGCGCCTGCAGGCCGGTCACGGTCTCGCGGGTGGAAATCTCGAAACGGTGGCGTTCGCCGCTGTCGCGCGTGAGCCAGGCCGCCAGCAGCACCAGCAGCACCGCCATGGCCAGCACGAACAGGCCGGCGGCGAGGGCATGGGCTTTGTTTTGCATTGCGTTTTCCTTCTCTCTAGATGGCGAACGGGTACTCGCGCAGCAGTTCCATCGCGCGCTGGCCCCTCTCGCCAAGGAAAAAATCGTGGACGAAGGGATGCTGGAAGGCAATCACCTCCTTGGGCGGCCCGGTCACGATCACCCGGCGGTCGGCCAGCACCGCAATTCGCGTCGACAGCTCGTACAGGGTATCGAGGTCGTGCGTCACCATGATCACGGTCAGCGCCAGATCGCGGTGCAGCGACCGCAGCAGGCTGACGAAGCCGTCCGAGCTTTCCGGGTCCAGCCCGGCGGTGGGCTCGTCCAGCAGCAGCAGCGGCGGGTCCATGATGAGGGCACGGGCCAGCGCCACGCGCTTGATCATGCCCCCGGACAGGTCGGCGGGCATCTTCAACGCGTCGTCGGGCTTGAGCCCCACCATCTGCAGCTTGACCATGGCGGCCTGGCGGATCAGCGGTGCCGGCAAGGTGCGCAGCTCCCGCAGCGGAAAGGCGACGTTCTCGAGCACGCTGAACGCGGAGAACAGCGCGCCGTGCTGGAACAGCATGCCAATGCGGCTGGCGGCGCCGCGCCGACCCAGCTGCTCCACCGGCTGGCCCAGCACTTCGATATGCCCCCCCGCGGGGCGCTCCAGCCCGAGGATCTGGCGCAGCAGCACGGTCTTGCCGGTGCCCGAGCCGCCGACCAGCGAGACCACCTCGCCCCGCTGCACCGTGAAATGCAGGTTCTCGTGCACCACGGAGCGCTTGCCTCCGGGCAGCGGGAAGGCGCTGGTCAACCCGCGGATCGCCACCATGGGCGCGCCTTGCCCCGGCAGGGGCGCGGGAGCGGCGTCTTCTTCTTCGCGCATCAGATTCCCACGTCCTTGAACGTGACCGCGAACAGGGCATCGAACAGGATCACGATCGTGATCGAGGTCACCACCGAGGCCGTCGTGCCCTGGCCCAGGCTCTGGGTGTTGGGCTTGACGCGCAGGCCGTAGTGGCAGCCGATCAGCGCGATCAGGAGGCCGAACACCACCGACTTGCCGGTCGCCAGCACCAGGTTGCCCAGCGGCACGGCTTCGGGCAGCGCCCGCAGGAAGAAGGTGGGCGTGATGCCCAGCGACACGTCGGCAGCCAGCATGCCCCCCGCCAGCGCGCAGAACGTGGTCCAGGCGCTGATCAGCGGCATGGCCAGCGCCAGGGCGAGCGCGCGCGGCAGCACCAGCCGGAAACTGTGGGAGATGCCCATCACCCGCATCGCGTCCAGCTCATCGGTGACTCGCATCACGCCGATCTGCGCCGTAATGGCCGAGCCGGAACGGCCGGCCACCAGGATCGCCGCCAGCATGGGCCCGAGCTCGCGGATCAGCGAGATTCCCAGGATGTTGACGATGTACGCATCGGCGCCGAACGCTCGCAGTTGCTGGGAGGTGAGATACGCCAGCACCACGCCGATGAGAAAACCCACCAGCGCCGTGATCGGCAGCGCCGTGGCGCCGATGTGGTACAGGTGGCCCGACAGGTCGCGCCAGGGGCCCTGGTGCGGGGCCCGGCCCAGGCGCAGCGTGTCCAGTGCCAGCTGCCCGATCAACCGGACGAAAGCCGTGAAATCGTCCAGCCGGTGCAGCACCCCCGCGCCCAGGCCCAGGTAGCGGCGCTGCCAGCTCGCCCGCCGGTGCGCCGGCGCCGGGGCGGTGAACTGCGCCACCCGCTCCAGGACGGCGCGCTGGGCCGGCAGCACGTCAAGCTGGCCAGGCCACTGCCGCCCCCAGTGGTCCCACAGCAGCTGCGCCCCCACATGGTCGAGCTGCTGGGCCTGGCGCAAGTCCCAGCCGCCGCCGGTGCCGGCACTGCGCAGGCCGGCCTGGAGGGTGCCCAGCACCCGGGGCTGCGCGAACTGCGCCGCCGTCCACTGGCCCAGCAGCAGGGCGTGGCCGCCTTCGGCGGCGGGCTGCTGCTCCAGGCGAGGCGTGGTGTCCGGCATGAGCCTATGCTAACGGCAGAGCTCCGGCTGCGGGGCCGCCTGCTTCCTGGCATGGGCGCGGCCGCGCTGATGGGGTTCACAGGCCCTGGAACCCTGCGCCCAGCGCACCGCGCAGGTGCTCCACCAGGCACCGCACCGCGCGCGGCACCTGCGCCCACCAGGGCCGGATGGCATAGAGGCGTTCGCCGAAGAACCCTTGCGGCCGCCAGCCCGGCAGCACTTGCACCAGCTGCCGCGGGCCCAGGTGGGTTGCCGCGCTGAAATCCGGCAGCAAGCCGATGCCCAGGCCGCCGAGCACGGCCGCGCGCAGGGCTTCGCTGTTGTTGGCGCGCAGGCGCCCGTGGACCTGCACGATCACGTTTTCCGGCTGGCGCCTGGCGCCCTCGCGCTCGAACGACCAGCTCTGCCCGGTGCTGCCGCGCAGGTACAGCAGGCACTGGTGCGCGGCCAGCTCCGAGGGATGAGCCGGGGTGCCGTGCTTGCGCAGGTAGTCGCGGCTGGCGACCAGCAGGGAGCGCGTCTCGCACAGCACCCAGGCCACGTGCGTATCCGGCGGCTCGTGGCTGTGGCGCACGGCCAGATCGAAGCCTTCCTGCGCCAGGTTGACGAAGCGGTCGGTGAGGTCCAGCTCGATGCGGATCTCGGGATAGGCGTGCAGGAACGGCGCCAGGGCCGGCACCACGTGCTGGCGCCCGAGCGCCACCGGGGCCGTCACGCGTACCAGGCCGCGCGGGTGGCCGGCCAGGTCCTTGATGCCCGCAAAGCTCTGCTCGATGCGGGTGAACGCGCCTTGCGTGTCATCCACCAGCTGCTGCCCCGCTTCGGTGAGGCCGACCGAGCGCGTCGTGCGGCGCACCAGCGGAACGCCCGCGGAGCGTTCCAGTTCGGCGATCCGCATGCTGACCGAGGCCTTGGAAATGCCCAGCCGGCGCGCGGCCTGGGTGTAGCTGCGCGTCTGCGCCAGGACCGTGAGCAGGTGAAGGTCGGCGAAGGCGGGGCCGGCGGCGGGATTCATGGCATGTCGTTCAGTATCCTGAACAATGTAATCAGCTTGCCGCTATTTGCAAAGCGCGGGCCGCGGCATAGACTGGCCGCCCCACCTGCAGGAACCTCCCCCATGAACGCACCCGAACGCAACCTCGCCGCCTCGATCGAACACTGGATGGGCGGCCGCACCGTGGCCGGCAGCAGCGGCCGCCAGGCCGATGTCTTCAACCCGGCGACCGGCGTGGTCACCGGCAAGGTGGCGCTGGCCAGCAGCGCCGAAGTGGCGCAAGCCGTGGCCGCGGCCCACGCTGCTTTTCCGGCGTGGGCCGACACGCCGCCGATTCGCCGCGCGCGGGTGATGTTCAAGTTCCTGGAGCTGCTGAACAAGCACCGCGATGAGCTGGCCCATGCGATCACGGCCGAGCACGGCAAGGTGTTCACCGATGCGCAGGGCGAGGTCACCCGGGGCATCGACATCGTTGAATTCGCCTGTGGCATCCCGCAGCTGCTCAAGGGCGACTACACCGACCAGGTGTCCACCGGCATCGACAACTGGACGATGCGCCAGCCCCTGGGCGTGGTGGCGGGCATCACCCCGTTCAACTTCCCGGTGATGGTGCCGATGTGGATGTACCCGGTGGCCATCGCCGCCGGCAACACCTTCGTGCTCAAGCCGAGCCCGCTGGACCCCACGCCGTCGATCCTGATGGCCAAGCTGCTCCAGGAAGCGGGCCTGCCGGACGGTGTCTTCAACGTGGTGCAGGGCGACAAGGACGCGGTGGACGCCCTGCTGGAGCATCCCGACGTGAAGGCGATTTCCTTTGTCGGCTCCACCACGATCGCCCAGAAGATCTACGAAACCGGCGCCCGCCACGGCAAGCGGGTGCAGGCCCTGGGGGGCGCCAAGAACCACATGGTGGTAATGCCCGATGCCGACCTCGACCAGGCGGTAGATGCCCTGATCGGCTCGGCCTACGGCTCGGCCGGTGAGCGCTGCATGGCCATCTCGCTGGCCGTGCTGGTGGGCGATGCGGCCGACCGGATCATGCCGATGCTGGCCGAGCGCACGCAGCAGCTGAAGATCAAGAACGGGACCGAACTGGACGCCGAGATGGGCCCCATCGTCAGCAGCGTGGCGCAGCAGCGCATCGCAGGTTACGTGGGCATCGGCGAGCAGGAAGGCGCCAAGCTGGTGGTCGACGGCCGTGCATTCCAGGGCGCCAAGGCCGGCCCGGGATGCGACAACGGCTTCTGGATCGGGGGCAGCCTGTTCGACCACGTCACGCCCGGGATGAGGATCTACCAGGAAGAGATCTTCGGCCCGGTGCTGGGCTGCGTGCGCGTGAAGGACCTGGCGGCTGCGGTGGAGCTGATCAACTCGCACGAGTACGGCAACGGCGTCTCCTGTTTCACCCGCGACGGCAACGTGGCCCGCGAGTTCAGCCGCCGGGTGCAGGTGGGCATGGTGGGCATCAACGTGCCGATCCCGGTGCCGATGGCCTGGCACGGTTTTGGCGGCTGGAAGAAAAGCCTGTTCGGCGACATGCATGCCTACGGCGAGGAAGGCGTGCGCTTCTACACCAAGCAGAAATCCATCATGCAGCGCTGGCCGGAGAGCATCGGCAAAGGTGCCGAGTTCGTGATGCCTACCGCGAAATAGGCTCCCCCCCGAAGCGGCCTGCGGCCGCCTCCCCCCGAGGGAGCGGCCGCCAGCGGACCGGCAAAGCCGGCTCCGCGGCGGCCGCTCGAAGAAGGCACGGGGCGCATACTTGAGCTATGAGCGACGTCACGTTCGACTACATCATCATCGGCGCGGGGACGGCGGGCTGCCTGCTGGCGAACCGCCTTTGCGCCGACCCGTCCAAACGGGTGTTGTTGATCGAGGCCGGGCGTCGTGACGACTACCACTGGATCCACATCCCGGTGGGCTACCTGTACTGCATCGGCAATCCGCGCACCGACTGGCTGTTCAACACCGAAGCCGACGCCGGCCTGAACGGCCGGCAGCTGCGCTACCCGCGCGGCAAGACACTGGGCGGCAGCTCCAGCATCAACGGCATGATCTACATGCGGGGCCAGGCGCGCGACTACGACCAGTGGGCCCGGCTCACGGGCGACACCAGCTGGACCTGGGACAACTGCCTGCCGTACTTCAAAAAGCACGAGGACTACTACAAGGGCGCCGATGCGGTGCACGGCGCAGGCGGCGAATGGCGGGTGGAACGGCAGCGGCTGCGCTGGGACATCCTGGACGCGTTCGCGCAGGCAGCGCAGCAGGCCGGCATCCCGCACAGCGAAGACTTCAACCGCGGCGACAACGAAGGCGTCGGCTACTTCCAGGTGAACCAGAAGAACGGCTGGCGCTGGAACACGGCCAAGGCTTTCCTGCGGCCCGTCTGCTATGGGCGTCCGAACTTCGAGATGTGGACCAACGCCCAGGTCAAGCAGCTGGCCGTCGAGCGGCTTGCGGATGGCACCCTTCGTTGCACCAGCGCGGCGGTCTGGACCGGCCACGAACTGGTGCAGGCCCACGCGCGGCGCGAGGTGCTGCTGTGCGCCGGCAGCATCGGCTCGCCGCACATCCTGCAGCTGTCGGGCATCGGGCCGGCCGACCTGCTGCAGCAGCATGGGCTGCCCGTGGTGCACGACCTGCCCGGAGTGGGCGCCAACCTGCAGGACCACCTGCAGATCCGTGCCGTGTTCAAGGTGCAGGGCGTGGAGACGCTCAACACGCTGGCCAACAGCTGGCTGGGCAAGGCGCGCATCGGGCTGCAGTACCTGCTGGCACGTAGCGGGCCCATGAGCATGGCGCCCTCGCAGCTGGGCGCCTTCACCCGCAGCTCCCCGGAGCAGCCCTGGGCCAACGTCCAATACCACGTGCAGCCGCTCAGCCTGGATGCCTTTGGTGAGCCGCTGCACCCGTTCAATGCGTTCACCGCGAGCGTGTGCAACCTGAACCCCACCAGCCGCGGCCACGTGCGCTTGCGCAGCCATCGGTTCCAGGATGCGCCGCTGATCACCACCAACTACCTCAGCACGCCGGAAGACCGCCAGGTGGCGGCCGACTCGTTGCGGCTCACGCGCCGCATCGTGGCGCAGCCCGCGCTGGCGCGCTACCAGCCGCAGGAATGGCGCCCGGGAGTGCAGTTCCAGACCGACGAGGAACTGGCGCGGCTGGCGGGCGACATCGCCACCACCATCTTCCACCCGGTGGGCACCACCAGGATGGGCCGTGGCGACGACCCGATGGCGGTGCTGGACTCGCACCTGAAGGTGCGCGGCATCCGCTCGCTGCGGGTGGTGGATGCTGGCGCCATGCCGACCATCACCAGCGGCAATACCAACTCGCCCACCCTCATGATGGCGGAGAAGGCGGCCGAGTGGGTGGTGCGCGACGCGGGGGCCTGATCAACGGATGCCACCCACGTAGCGCGGCGCATCCGGCTCGCCGACCGGCGCGGGCGCGGTGACGGCGCCTTCGCGCAGCAGCTCCATGGCTGCCTGCGCCAGCGGGCGCACGGGGGGCTTGTGGCCGGTGACGGCCTGCTCCAGCTTGCCGGCCCATTCGTTCAGGTCCAGATGCCCGTCTTCCGCCGCCTTCGCCCGGCAGAACCGCACGATCTCCTTGGCGTACTCCAGGTTGGTGGCCATCCATTCCGTGTCGGTGACGCGGCCGGTCTTGCGCCGCAGCAGCACGTGCAGGTGGGCGGCGATGGCGAGTCTCTGGCTGGCGAGCATGGAACCTCCGTCTGTGAATGGCTGCGGGATCAACCGCCCAGGCGCTCCCGGTGCTGCGCGATGTCCAGGCCGCTCAGTTCGGCTTGCTCGCCGACGCGCAGGCCCACGATCAGCTTGGTGACCATCAGCAGGACGGCGGTCATGACGAGGCTGTACGCCATCACGGCGCCCACGCCAATAGCCTGCGTCAGGATGTTGCCCTCGACGCCGGAGATGCTCTTGCTGGCCAGGGCACCTGTCAGGAGCGACCCTACGATGCCGCCGATGCCATGCACGCCGAAAACGTCGAGCGAATCGTCCGCGCCCAGCAGGCGCTTGAGGCCGGTCGCGCCCCAGTAACAGGCCACGCCCGCGACGGCACCGATCAGGAGCGCGGACGCCGGGCTGACAAAGCCGGCGGCGGGCGTGACGGCGACCAGGCCGGCGACCAGCCCTGAGCACAGCCCCAGGAGCGAAGGCCGGGCGCGCACGATCCATTCGCTGAACATCCATGCCAAGGCGCCGGCTGCCGCTGCGATGTGGGTGACCGCCATGGCCAGCCCGGCCCGTCCATCGGCCGCGACCGCGGAGCCCGCGTTGAAACCGAACCATCCCACCCACAGCAGGCCGGCACCTGCCATCGTCAAGCCCAGGCTGTAGGGCTCGAACGGCTCGCGCCCGTAGCCTCGCCGCGGCCCCAGGAAGTAGGCGCAGACCAGCCCGGCAACGCCTGCGTTGATGTGCACCACCGAGCCGCCGGCGAAGTCGAGTGCACCGAGCTTGGCCAGCCAGCCGCCCGGCTCCCAGACCCAATGCGCGATCGGTGCATAGACCACCAGCGACCACATGCCGATGAACCAGAGCATGGCGGAGAACTTCATCCGCTCGACGAAGGCGCCGATCACCAGGGCCGCGGTGATGATCGCGAAGCTGAGCTGGTACATCGCGTAGACCGATTCCGGAATGTTGGGCGCGATGTGGCTGACCATCACCTTGCCCGACTCCTTCAGGTAGTCCAGGCCGCTGAACCCCATGCGGCTGCCGCTGCCCAGCCAGCTGCTGCCGGGCGTGAACGCAATGGAGTAGCCCACCGCGAACCACAGAAGCGAAACGAGGGCGGTGATGGCGACCACGCTGGCCATGGTGTTGAGCACGCTCTTCTTGCGCACCATCCCGGCGTAGAACAGGGCGACGCCCGGCAGTGTCATCAGCAGCACCAGCGCCGTGGACGTCATCATCCAGGCGGTGTCGGCGCTGCTCAATGTGTCCTGCGGGACCAGGGACGGCTTGCTCAAAGCCAGGGGAGCAGGTAGCGCAGCGGCGACGCGCGCGGGCGCTGCTGCAGCCGCAGCACCAGGGGCCCCAGGCACGCCCTGGTCCGGCGCTGCGGCAGGCTGCTGCGCCCACGCCAGCGCCTGCCAAGCAATCCCCAGGGCCAGTATTCCTGTCCGTAGCCAGCCGATGCGCATGATCCAGTCCCTTTTATGAGCCCCAAGGCCGAAGTCGACGCATAAGGCATGCCATGAGGACCTTGGGAGGGGACGGCGAACCCACGGCAGAGCTCATGGCCGGGAAACTCCTGATGCACTAACAGGGTGCGAAACCCTACAGTCCATGCACTCGCACGCGGATTCCGATCTGCGTCACGGCGAGGGTCCGAGGAGACAAGCCCCCAAAGAACAGCAGAACGAATTTCCCGCGGCATCGATGAGAGCCGTGTTCCTGAAGGCGCCCCGCGGGGCGCCTTTGTTTTGGGCACTGCCACAATCCGGGCCATGGATTTGCTGCTGATGGCGCTGGCCTCCCTGCTGGCGGGTTTCGTGGATGCGATCGTGGGCGGTGGCGGCCTCATCCTGGTGCCTGCCCTGTTCGCCATCCTGCCCAATACCCATCCGGCAACGCTGCTGGGCATCAACAAGAGCGCCTCGATCTGGGGCACGGCGATTGCGGCTGCCCAATACAGCCGCCGCGTGGAGATGCGCTGGGGCGCGCTGCTGCCGGCAGCGGCAGCGGGGCTTGCGGGCAGCTTTGCCGGCGCCTGGGCGGTCACGGTCGCTTCGCCTGCCTTTCTGCGCAAGCTGCTGCCCTTCGTGCTGTTGGCCGTGCTGGCCTACACGCTGGTCCGCAAAGACATGGGGCGTGAGCACGCTCCGCGACTGTCGGGCCGGGCTGAGCAGGGTGCCGCCGTGGCCATTGGCTTGGCGCTGGGCTTTTACGACGGCTTCTTCGGGCCCGGGACCGGCAGCTTCTTCGTCTTCCTGTTCGTCCGCTGGCTGGGCTATGACTTCCTCCATGCCTCGGCCAGCGCCAAGCTGCTCAACACCGCGACCAACTTTGCCGCGCTCGTGCTGTTCGCCATCAAAGGCCATGTGTGGTGGCACTACGCGCTGGCTCTGGCCCTGGCCAACATCGTGGGCAGCCTGGCGGGAACCCGGCTGGCGTTGCGCCACGGGGCCGGGTTCGTCCGCCGGGTGTTCCTGCTGGTGGTCACCGCCCTGATCCTCAAGACCGGGTACGACGCCTTCATGCGCTGACGGCGCACACGCGGCCGTGCGCCCCGCCGGATAATTCCGCCATGGATGACATCGTCCGCCAGGCGATCGCCAAGTGGCCCAACGTCCCGCACTGCTACGGCTGGCTGGGATTGGACGCGCGCGGCAACTGGTACATGCGGGATGACCGCGTGCAGGCGGCAGGACCTTTTCCGCTGAGCAAAGGGTCCCTGCTGCGGCACGAGAAGCTGGTGGACTTCATAGCCCGCAACTACGAAGCCGACGGCGCCGGGCAGTGGTTTTTCCAGAACGGGCCCCAGCGCGTCTATGTCGAACTCGAGGCAACGCCCTGGATATGGAGACTGGGAGCGGACTACGCAGTGACCAGTCACACGGGCCGTCCAGCCCAGGCACGCGGGTGCGTGCTGGACGAGCTCGGCCGCCTTTACCTCGACACCGATATCGGTTTCGGGCTGGTGCATAGCCTGGACGTGCACCACGCTGCCGACGCGATCGAGCAGGGCTTGTGGCAGCCCCGGGAGTTGCCATCGGGCGAACTGGCGAAGTGCTTTCGCTACAGGCCGAGTCCCGCTGGCGAAAAAAAAGCCGGTCGCTGACCGGCTCTTGCTGGCGGACGGCCGCTTACTTGACGGTGCCCACCATGTACTCGACGGCGGCGCGGATGTCCGCGTCCGGGGCCGTGCTGCCGCCCTTGGGAGGCATGGCGCCCTTGCCCTTGATGGCGGCTTGCACCAGCGTCGGCACGCCCTGCGCGAGCCTCGGCGCCCAGGCCGCCTTGTCGCCCAGCTTGGGAGCGTTCGCGACACCCGCGGTGTGGCACACGGCACACGCCTGCTTGTACAAGGCTTCGCCGCCAGCGGCGGCGGTCGTCACGGGTGCGGCGGCTTGCGGCGCGGCCGCCGCAGCGGGAGCAGGAGCGGCGGCGACGGCTGCGGGCGCAGGTGCTGCGGCAGCCGGTGCCGGTGCCGGCGTGGCGGTGGCCTGCTGCGCCGGCGCTGCGGGCCGTTGCGGCTCGGCGAACTTGGCGCCGGCGGTGTTGGCCATGTAGGCGACCGCGCGCGCGATTTCGGTGTCCTCGAAGTCACCGCCGCTCTGAGGTGGCATGGCACCCTTGCCCTTGAGCGCCGAGACCACCAGCGCATCAAAGCCGGTGCGGATGCGTGCGGCCCAGGCCGCGGTGTCGCCCGGCTTGGGCGCGCCGGCCGCGCCGGCCGTGTGACAGACTGCGCACTGCGCCTTGAACACTTCTTCGCCGGCTTTGAGCGGGCGATTGGCATCGCGGATCTCGACGGTGCCCACCTTGCGGATGCGCTGGGCGATGCCGCGGTCGAGATCCTGTGCCGTCACACCGCCAAGCGTGTAGTTGTGGACCTGCGTGTCACCGGCCGGTTTGTTGTCGGAGACCACGTAGTACACCAGGCCGATGATGATGAACACGGGCACCACGAACGACAAGAACACCGCCACCAGAAGCTGCTTGGGGGTCTTGATCGGGCCGGTGTGGGCTTCTTCCTGGGTGCTGTCGCTCATGGCGTCCTCAAATGATGCGGGGCGTATCAAAACAACCTTTGATTATAGCCAGCGGCTTGTTTGCGCCCGGCGCCACCGCGTGGGCGCGGTGCAGGTCTTTCGCATCAGCGATAATGCGTGTTGCACGATGCGGCTGTAGCTCAGTGGATAGAGTATTGGCCTCCGAAGCCAAGGGTCGTGGGTTCGATCCCCGCCAGCCGCGCCACCCGGATGAACAGAAAGCGCCCACCGAAGTGGGCGTTTTCATTGGCCTGTCCGGGCTTGCCTCCCAGCTGTCATCGCGATGACAGCGCGCCGATGCCCGCCTGCCTAATCTTCCCCGGATCGCCACTTCGCTCATGCAGGAGACCTCGTGCCGCAATACTCCTCAATTACCGCCGAACTGATGCCAGGCGTGGCGGGGGTGGGCCGAATACTGCTCAACCGGCCCGACAAGCTGAACGCCATCAGTGCCGACATGCCGGGTGAGATTCGTGCGGCCGTGGAATGGATGGAAGCGCAGGACGAGGTCCACGTCATCCTGGTGGAGGGCGCGGGCCGCGCATTCTGCGCGGGATACGACCTGGACCTTTATGCGCGAGGGGAAGGGGACCACCCCTGCAAGCAAGAAGGATCGCCATGGGACCCCCTGGTGGACTACGCCTACATGAAGCGAAGCACCGAGGACATCATGTCGCTCTGGCGATCGTCCAAGCCCACGATAGCGAAGGTTCACGGGTACGCCGTCGCCGGGGGAAGCGACATCGCCCTGTGTTGTGACCTCTTGGTCATGAGCGACGACGCACGTATCGGTTACATGCCGACCCGGGTTTGGGGGTGCCCCACCACGGCGATGTGGACGTATCGCCTCGGCCCGGCTCGGGCCAAGGAAATGATGTTCACCGGCAACACGATAGACGGTGCTCAGGCGGCTGCCTGGGGCTTGGCAAACCGGTCCGTGCCGGCCGAGCGGCTGGATCAGACGGCGCTGGAGCTGGCGCAGCGCATCGCCGGAGTTCCGAAGTCACACCTCGCGATGCACAAGATGGTGGTGAACCAGGTCATGCTGACGATGGGTCTGGAGCAGACTCAGATGATGGCGACGGTTTTTGACGGAATTACCCGGCACAACCCCGAGGGAGTCTGGTTCCGGCGGTACTCTCAGGTTCATGGCTTCAAACAAGCAGTGGAATGGCGCGACAGCGGCCGGCACATCCCGGAGGGTGAGGAAGCTCGCCAGTCCATTGCGGAACTCCAGCGGCAACTCGCTCGCGAGTAGCGCCGCGTGCGATCTACCAACCGCGGCAGATGCCTCGTCGCGGCCGCTCTCGGCTTTTCTGGAGGGGGCCGCTTGGTTCAAGCCGCTGGGGCCGGCCCTGCAAGAGCTGGTCCTGCGAACCTCGTCAGAAAAGCTTGTTGATGCCGGGGAGGCAGTGCTGCGAGTGGGCGACCCCTCCATGCACTGGCTGGGGATCGTTCATGGGCTGCTGCACATGTACCTCCTGAACGACCAGGGCCGCGAAAGCACGCTTGCGTGTATCGCGCAGTCCGAGTGGTGTGGCGAGGGCTCCCTGATCAAGGCGGAGCGGCGGCGCTACAACGCCATCGCGCTTGAACCCTCCAGGATTGCTTTCGTTCCGATTGCAACCTTCAACACCCTGCGCGAGGAGTCCAACCCGTTCAATCACTACCTTCAGACGATCATGAACGAGCGGATGTCGGGCTTCATCGAGCTGCTGACCGCCCATAGGTTCCTGTCGGTCGAGCAACGTGTAGCCCACTGTGTCGCGATGCTTTGCAGGAAGCAGCTCACAGGCAATGGCTTCCTTGCGCTGGGCCAGCAACAGATTGCGCTCCTTTGTGGGCTGTCACGGCAGCGCGTCAATGCAGCCCTGGGCGCGCTGGAGCAGCGGGGGCTCCTCAACACCACCCTCAGGGGCCTTTGCATCTTGAATCTGGCGCAGCTTCAGGCCTATGGGGCTGACTCCGGACTAGGGCCTGCTTAGGCTTGCGGCCTCTGAGCTCCTGCCAAGCGATTCGAGCGTCCGAGATCAGTTCTTGTGGTTCTTGCCCCTGGCGCCGCCAGGCGTCCTCGTGGTCGCCCGCCTGATCAGTTCGGGCTGCAACAGCACCTGGGCGCGCGATGCATTCGCCGACAGCCCCCGCGCGACAACCAGCGCATGCTCGACGATATTGTCGATGGGTTGGCGGATGGTGCTCAGGTCGTAGGCCGGCCAGCTCGCCATGTGGATGTCGTCGAATCCGAGCACGCCGAGGTGATCTGGGGTAGCGACGCCCAGCCTGCGAGCGGCGTCCAGGACACCGAAAGCCAGCATATCGCCAGTGCAGAAGACTGCGTCTGGTTTGACCGGGCCCGACAGCAGGCGATGCCCCGCAGCCAGGCCGCCTTCGTGGTTGAAGGGCCCGTCTTCAAACCCGGCAAGGCCTTGTCCCAGCTCCTGCAGGCGCCTGGTGAACCCGCGGACGCGCGCCTGGTGCGTCGACATGTGGCTCACTGAAGTGATCAAGGCTATGCGTCGGTATCCTGCGGCGACCAGGTGCTCGGCCGCCAAACGCCCGCCTTGCTCATGGTCACAGGACACCACGTGGCCGGGGTACTCACCAGGAACCCACCGGTTCAGAACGCACAGGGGTGTTCCGGTGTTCATGCATTGCGCCGCCACCTGAGCGTCCGGCGTGCGACCCGTGACGAAGACCGCGGCCACCCGGTACTGCAGAAGCGTCGGGATCACGCGCGCGAATTCTTCGGCATTCGTGGCCCGGAACATCAGCGGAAAAAAGCCTCCTTCCTGAAGGCGGTCCAGCAGGCTGGTGACCAGCTGGGAGAGAAACGCATTGGCTGGATTGCCAATGACCACTCCCACTAGGTGATTTTGCTGCTTGATCAGCATCCGGGCGATTGCATTAGGCTCGTACCCCAGCTGCACCGCCGCCTGAAGAATCCTCTGCTTTGTTTCTTCTGCGACAGAGGCACCGTCCGTGAAAGCACGCGACACCGCAGAGCGGGACACGCCGACCAGCCGGGCCACATCGTCCGCCGTCACCTTCCGGTTCATCTTGGGGTTGCACACGGTTTCATAATTGCTCTAGTTTACGGGTTTCTCCCATGAAAGCGCAATGCACACGTGTGCAAACTCTCGGGGATGCCAGTTCCGCAGGTGCGCGCTTCTTCAAGCTTCCAGCAGCTTTCTTCGCGAGCGATCGAGGCGCTGCTCGTGGCCGGCCTGGCCGTGATGGCGGCACTGGTATTTGTCAATGTGGTGCTGCGCTACGCATTCAACTCGGGTATCGCGCTCTCAGACGAGGTCGCCCGGTTCTTGTTCGTGTGGCTCACCTTCCTGGGAGCCATCGCGGCTTACGGCCGAGGTGAGCACATCAGGACCGAGTTTCTACGGGCGCGGCTGTCCCCGAGGTGGAGGCGTGCGCTGGATGTCGCGAGCGAACTGGTGGTGGCAGGCTGTTGCGTTCTGCTGCTGGTGGGTGCCGGGAAGCTCTTCATGCAGAACTTGACCAACCGCGCCCCGATCAGCGGATTGCCAACGGCTGCCGTGTATGCCAGCGGGCTTGTGGCCGGCGTCGTGATCCTGCTTTTGAGCGCTGTTCGCCTGACCGCGCTCGTGACCGGATCGGAAGACTCGCCCGGCATAGCGGCCTCCAAGGCCGCCGCGGCCAAGCCGGAGTAAGCATGACGATCGCGATGTTCCTCCTGTCCCTGGGCGGTGCAATGGCTCTGGGCATGCCGATCGCATTTGCGCTGATGGCATGCGGGGTGGCCATGATGCTGCAGCAAGACCTGTTCGACGCCCAGTTGCTGGCCCAGAAGGTCATTGAAGGGGCCGACAGCTTTGCTCTTCTTGCCGTGCCCTTCTTTCTGCTGGCCGGCGAAATCATGAACGCCGGCGGCTTGAGCCGCAGAATCATCGTCTGCGCTGCCGCTGTCGTCGGCCCCGCTCGCGGTGGCCTGGGGTACGTGACCATCGCGTCCGCGATAGTCCTGGCCAGCATTTCCGGGTCCGCCGTCGCAGATACGGCGGCGTTGGCGGCCATTCTGATCCCCATGATGCGCAGCATGGGCTATGACCCTGGGCGGGCGGGCGGCCTCATCGCCTGCGGCGGAATCATCGGCCCCATCATTCCTCCGAGCATCGGGTTCGTCCTGTTCGGTGCGGTGACCGGTGTCTCGATATCCAAACTCTTCATGGCCGGCATCGTCCCCGGACTGATGATGGGCGCCAGCTTGGTGGTGGCTTGGTACTTCGTGGCGCGCAGCGACGATCTCCCGCGCGGCCCCGCCCGACGTTCATCTGACGTTCTTCGCGCCCTCAAGGACGGCGTCTGGGCACTGGTCATGCCCCTCATCATCATTGGCGGAATGCGGTCGGGCGTATTCACGCCCACCGAGGCCGCGGTTGTCGCCGCCGTTTACGCCCTGGTGGTCGCGGTGTTCGTCTACCGCGAGATCACCGCCGCCGCGCTTTACCAGGCCTTTCTCAGCGCTGCCATGACTTCCGCAGTGGTGATGTTCATGGTAGCGGCGACGGCTCTTTCGGCCTGGTTGATCTCAGTCGCAGACTTGCCCGGAGAAGTGGTCCGCTTGCTGGCCCCGGTGCTGGATCAGCCAGTGCTGCTGATGGCCCTGATGATGGCGATTCTGGTGGTCATCGGGATGCCGCTGGACATGACGCCGACCATCCTGATCCTTGCGCCCGTGTTGATGCCGCTGGTGGTCAAGGCAGGGATCGACCCCGTGTACTTTGGCGTGCTGTTCATCATGAACTGCTGCATCGGACTGATCACCCCACCCGTCGGCTCCGTACTCAACACGGTCTGCGGCGTCGCCGGCATCACCATGGGCCGTTTGATGCGAGGCATCTGGCCGTTCCTTCTGGCGGAGCTATGTGTGATGGCTCTGCTGGTTCTGTTCCCGGCGCTCGTCACGGTGCCGGCCGCCTTCTTCACCCGCTAACCAACCTGAGGAACTGCTCATGAAGATCTTCCAGTCCAACCTAGTCGCCTTGCTCGCGGCGGCCCTCCTTGCGGGCGGCGCCGCTCCGGTCTCCGCTCAGATCCAGGAACGCCAGGTGCGCTTTAGCATCGGGCCGGCAGAAGACCACCCCGAAGCCGATGGGGTCCGGGAATTTGCGCGCCTGGTGGACCAGAAGTCAGGCGGAAAGATCAAGGTCAAGGGCTACTTCAACGCGGTGCTCGGTGCCGACGCCCAGGCCATCCAAGCACTTCGGTCCGGCACGCTGGAAATGACGGCCCCGTCCTCATCGCCGCTCGTCGGGCTCGTCAAGGAATTCGGGGTACTCGATTTCCCCTTTCTGTTGAACACCAACGAAGAAGCAGATGCCTTGCTGGATGGACCGTTCGGTGAACATCTGCTGTCCAAGCTGAGAGACAAGGATCTGGTCGGTCTCGCGTTCTGGGACAACGGCTTCCGGAACATGACGAACAGCCGGCGGCCCATCACGACCGCCGAGGACATCAAGGGCGTGAAGCTGCGCGTCATGCAGAACCCGGTGTACATGGAGACCTTCTCTTCCTTGGGCGCCAATGCCGTCCCCATGTCTTTTTCGGAAGTGTTTACGGCCCTTGAGACGAAGGCAATCGATGGGCAAGAAAACCCGTTCACAACCATCGTGACCGCGAAGCTTTACGAAGTCCAGAAGTACCTGACCACATCCAGGCACTCATACACGCCCTTTGTCGTGTTGGTCAGCCGCAAGACGTGGGACGGCATGAGCAAGCAAGAGCAGGACATCTTGAAGACTTCGGCCCGGGAAGCGGCCACGGTGCAGCGGCGCATCAACCGGAAGCTGGACGCCGAGAAACTCGAGCAACTCAAGAAGGTCGGCATGCAGGTCGTGGATTTCTCACCCGCCGAGCGTTCCAAGCTTCAAGCCATGACCCGCCCGGTCCACGAACGCTTCTCAAAAGAGCTGGGGCGCGACACCCTGGACCTCCTCCAGAGCGAAATGACCAGGATTCGTTCGGGCAAGAAGTGATGAAAATCGAGACATCGGCTCGGCGGCGCGCGCTCGTCGCACTTGCCAGCTTGGTGAGCAGCGCCATTGCGCTCCCAACCGCGGCTCAGGGCAGCGCATGGCCGGCAAAGCCGGTGCGGCTTGTCGTGCCATTTCCGCCGGGGGGCGGCACGGACACCATGGCGCGAGTGTTCGCTCAGAAGCTGTCCGAACTCTGGGGCCAGAACGTGCTGGTAGAAAACCGGGGAGGCGCCAACGGCAACATCGGCACCGAGCAAGTGGCAAAGGCTGCCCCCGACGGCAATACGCTTGTCATGTCCGGCGTCGGAACGCACATGATCAACGCTTCCCTCTACAGGAAGCTGGCGTATCACCCCGTGCGGGACTTCACGCACATTGCCTTGATCGCGACCGGCCCCAATCTGCTGATTGCCAACCCGGCGTTCCCGATCGGCTCGGTGCAGGAGCTTGTCCGTTACGCCAGGTCGAATCCTGGCAAGCTCAGCTTTGCCTCAGGAGGAAGTGGGTCCTCGGGTCATCTCGCCATGGAGATGCTCAAGGCCAAGGCCGGCGTCTTCATGGTGCATGTGCCTTACCGAGGGGGTGGACCCGCCATCACGGACGTGATCAGTGGCCAGATTCCAATGATGTTCACCAACCTGGAAGTGGTGCTCGATCACGTGAAGGCCGGGCGCCTGAAGGCCTTGGCCGTGTCGAGTCCGCAGCGAAATCCCGCCGCGCCGGATGTGCCCACTGTGGCTGAAGCTGGCTTCCCCGGGTTTTCTGCGGTTTCCTGGTACGGAATCAGCGGCCCTTCGGGCATGCCGCCCGCCGTCGTGGAGAAGATCCATGGCGACGTCATGAAAGTCCTGACCCTGCCCGACGTCCGCGGACGTCTTCTGTCGCAAGGGTTCGAGCTTTCAGCTCTGACGCCGCCTCAATTCTCACAATGGGTCGCGTCTGGCGTGGCTCAGTGGACCGAGGCAGTCGTCGCATCGGGAGCACAAGTTGACTGATCAAAAGAGTTCTCGAAACCCGAAAACGGCGCCCGAGCAGTTGCGCAGCCACAGGTGGTATGGGGTCAATGACCTTCGTTCCTTCGGGCACCGTTCGCGAACCAAGCAGATGGGGTTTTCCACAAAGGACTACGCGGGAAAGCCCGTCATCGCCATTGTCAACACGTGGAGTGACTTGAACTCCTGCCACAGCCATTTTCGCCAGCGCGCAGAGGACGTGAAGCGGGGGGTGTGGCAGGCCGGAGGGTTCCCCGTGGAGCTGCCCGCGATGTCCCTCGGCGAGCCCTTCATGAAGCCCACGGCGATGCTGTATCGGAACCTGCTTGCCACGGAAACCGAAGAGTTGCTGCGTTCCAACCCGATCGACGGGGTGGTGCTTCTGGGCGGATGCGACAAGACCACGCCAGCGCTGCTCATGGGCGCCGCCAGCATGAACTTGCCGGCGATCTTCGTGCCGGCTGGCCCAATGCTGCGTGGCAACTGGCGTGGAGGAACGCTCGCGGTGGGTAGCGACACCTGGAAATACTGGGCGGAACTGCGGGCCGGGAACATCACGGAATCGGATTGGAAGGAGATCGAGGACGGGATGGCTCGTTCCCCAGGTCATTGCATGACCATGGGGACCGCGACGACCATGACGTCCGTGGCAGAGGCCATCGGGATGACGCTGCCGGGCGCTGCGTCCATTCCGGCTGTTGATTCCAACCACCCGAGAATGGCTTCCGAATCGGGGCGCCGCATCGTGGAGATGGTGTGGGAGGGGCTATGCCCGCGCGAAATCATGACCCGCGAGGCAATAGACAACGGAATCCTGACGGCGCTGGCGCTGGGCGGATCCACGAATGCCGTCATTCATATCGTTGCGATGGCCGGGCGGGCTGGCGTCGAGCTCAGGTTGGAGCGTTTTGACGAACTGTCGCGCGAGGTACCCGTGCTCGCCAACCTGCGTCCCGCGGGGCAATTCCTGATGGAAGACTTTTTCTACGCTGGGGGCCTGCGTGGGCTGCTGTCCCGGATCTCCGAGAGGCTGCACACGGAATGCCTGACGGTGAACGGCCGCACGCTGGGCGAGAACCTGGCCGGAGCCGAGGTCTTCAACGATGACGTGATCCGCCCTGTCGACAATCCCCTGACGAGTGAGGGCGGGCTGGCTGTTCTGCGAGGCAACCTTGCTCCGGACGGCTGCGTGATGAAGTACGTCGCCGCGGAAAGGCACCTGCTGCGGCATACGGGTCCTGCCGTGGTGTTCTCCAGCTATGACGACATGGCCGCCCGGATCGACGACGAGAACCTGGCTGTGAGCGCGGATTCGGTGCTGGTCCTTCAGAACGCAGGGCCGTTGGGCGGCCCGGGAATGCCTGAGTGGGGCCAGCTGCCGATCCCCAAGAAACTTTTGCGCCAAGGCGTGCGGGACATGGTGCGGATCTCTGATGCGCGCATGAGCGGGACCAGCTACGGCGCCTGCGTGCTGCACGTGGCGCCCGAATCGTACGTCGGCGGCCCGCTGGCACTGGTTAGAGACGGCGACTTGATCACTCTGGATGTTCAGGAGCGCCGGCTGGATGTCATGCTCAGCGACGAGGAGCTAACGCACCGCCGAACGCAGTGGCGTGCCCCGCCTCCCAAGATCGCGCGCGGCTGGGGCGCGATTTTTGCGCAGAATGTGACCCAAGCCCACCTGGGCTGCGACTTCCCCATCCTCGGCTCCGGCCCCGAAGTGCCGGAGCCTGAAATCCATTGAGGGAACCATGAGACCGAACTTGCTCAAGCAGAGATTTGCCGAGGGGCGGCCCCTGGTCAACGCGTGGCTTTCCATTCCGAGCGCCTACGCCGCCGAACTGGTGGCGCACCAGGGCTTCGACTCGGTGACCGTAGATCTCCAGCATGGAATGATCGGCTTCGAAGCGGCGGTCGGCATGCTGCAAGCCATCTCGACCACCGGGGCTGTGCCGCTGGTGCGATCTCAGTCGACCAATGGTCCGGAGATCATGAAGCTTCTGGATGCCGGTGCCTATGGCGTGATTTGCCCGCAGGTGGATACGGCCGCGCTGGCAGCCAGCTTCGTGGCCGCGGTGCGTTACCCCCCGCATGGCGTGCGATCCTTCGGTCCGGCGCGAGGGCTTCTGTATGGCGGCGCCGACTATGCGAGTCGCGCCAACCACGAAATTCTGGCCCTGGCAATGATCGAGTCGCGCCAGGCGATGCAGGAGCTCGAAGCCATCCTTGACACACCGGGTCTGGATGGGGTCTATGTCGGTCCCAATGACCTGTCGTTGGCCCTGGGAGGCGCGCCAGGATCGGAGCCTGGAGGACACGTCGGGGAGGCAATCGATGAAATCCTCCAGCAGGCGCGAAAGCGCGGGCTTCTCGCCGGTATTTTCTGCAGCGGGGGCGAAGCTGCCAGCCGCAGGCTGGCGCAAGGCTTCCACCTGGTCACGCCCGGCAACGACGCCAACGTGCTCGCCAGTGGTTACAAGGCCCGCCTGGGGGCGACGTTAGCGGGCCCGGAGCCAGGCGCTCACAAGGCAAGCTGATGGCGGCTGTCTATCCTGATCTGTCCGGTCGCCGCGTCTTTGTCACAGGAGGCGCTTCCGGGATCGGCGCCGACATGGTTCGCGCGTTCCTGGGGCAAGGAGCAAAGGTGGCGTTCGCTGACATCCAGGACGAGGCGGGCCAGTCCTTGGTCCGCTCCCTTCAGCCTTGCGGCGACATTCTCTTCATCTCATGCGACCTGCGCGACACCGGGCAGCTACGGCACGCGGTTGGCACGGCGTCGGAGTGGATGGGCGGCATCGACGTGCTCGTCAACAATGCCGCCCGAGACGATCGCCACCGCTTCGAGGACGTCACTCCGGAAATCTGGGACGAGAGCCAAGCCGTCAACCTGCGGCACCAGTTCTTTGCCAGCCAAGCCGCTGCACCCTTGATGGCCGGGCGCGGCGGGGGCTCCATCATCTGCCTGGGATCCGTTTCCTGGATGATGGCAATGCCAGGCATGGCCGGCTACACGGCAGCCAAAGGCGCGATCAACGCGCTGACCCGCACGCTGGCGCGGGAGCTCGGCGACAAGAACATCCGGGTCAACTGCGTGGTGCCCGGCGCCGTGCTGACCGAACGGCAGCAGCAGCTGTGGCTGACCGCCGAGCGAGAACAGAGGCTGGTAGCGATGCAAGCGCTCAGGTTGCGCCTGGTCGGGAGCGACATCGCCAATATGGTCCTGTTTCTCGCCTCCGAGCAGGCCCGAGGCTGCACCGGCCAGAACTTTGTGGTGGACGCCGGCATCACGTTGAATTAGAGCCGAACGCTGGGGGCCAAGCGTATTCCACTGTCCGTATTGCCACGGCTCGAGCCAACGCCGATCACTGGCCTCGCCGACAGAGCCCGGGTTAGTCTGGCTGACGGGGCAGCGGGGACTTTGCCGCACTCTTCACGGCGAGCACCACGGAGCCGGTATCGCCGCTGCTTTCCGATGGTGAGAAGGCCGCGGGACGCACCATGAGTTGGAGGCCGAGCTGAGGGCGGGACACAAGACCGAAATGGGCAATCGCCCTGTCTGACAAGCTCTGCGTCAGCGCGTAGCTGATCCACGGCCCTTTGCCGGCGGTAGATGCTGCTGTTGTCTGCTTCCGGTCGAAGCTGCCTTTTTTCCGCTCAGCTCTTTCGAAGGCAGATCGCGGCGAACGCGCTGCCAGCGAGCAAGAGGAGCAATGCTAGAGGTGTAAAGATCAGAGAAAGGAACCAGCCTGGAGCTGACGGCTCATTGCCCCACACCAAATGGGATAGAGCGGTCATCAGCGATATCACCAAGCTCAACGCCAGCACGCTACCAACGCCTGTCGATTTGTGGAGTGTTCGGAACACTGCTCCACACAGCGGCAAGCTCGCCCACACGAACATGTCTCTGTGAGGCGTTCGCAAGTGCCACAGGACCAGGACGCCCGCGAACAACGCAAGTACGAGCGCGAACGAGGCCAGCCAGCGGTGTGTAGACGAATGCATCCGTGAAGCTTACCTTTGAGAGCGGCGACGCTCCGCTTCCGTTCGCTTCTGGCGGCCAATTCAACCGGTCAGCGCAACGCACTCGTTGAACATCTCAGCCGGTGTTCTGAAGCCCAGGGTCTTCCCGGGCCTCTCGTTCAATTTTCTCGCAATGGCATTCAAGCTGGCCTGAAGAGTATCCAGAGATGTCGGCCATTAGCGGCCATTGCCCTACTCCCTGACGACGGCCGCAAGTTCCCAGCCGCCGCTGGATTCGTCCAGGCGCACGATGTAAGCCCCGTCACCTGTCTCTACCTTCCACCAGCGCTGCTTGCTGCCAAACCACCGGTCGGTCACTGCGCGCACTTCCACACGCCGCGCACCGAACCAGATGACAGCTGGGTCGCTGCGGCCGTGCGCGTCGGACGCGATGCACTCCACTCGGATCATCGGCACGCACCTCTGGCCCACCCGTCAGAGCGTGCGCAGCGCCGCCTTACGATTCCGGCGTAAAGCCGATCTGCTTGATCAGGCGCCGCCATTCCTCGACGTCAGCACGAAGCAGCTCGGCCAGGTGGTCGGGCGACGAAGACTGCACTTCCATGCCGACTTGTGCCATGCTGGTGATCAGGTCCGGTTGGGCGAGCGCGGGTTGAAGGTAGGCGGCCGCACGCCGCACGATGTCCGGCGATGCCTTGCCGGGCAGAAACACGCCGTACCACTCGCGTACCGTGATGGGCATGCCCTGCTGCCGCAGGGTCGGGATATCTGGCAGGAAGGGGCTGCGGTTGAGGCCCGAAATGGCAAGCACGCGCAGGCGGCCACTTTTCACATGAGGCAGGTAGTCTCCGACGGGCGAAGACATCGCGGAGATCTGGCCGCCGAGCAAGTCCTGGATACCCGGGGCTGAGCCGCGATAGGGGATATGCTTGAATTCGAGGCCTGCAAACTTGCCGATCATGACGCCGATGAGGTGCGGCATCGAGCCCGCGCCCGGCGAGCCATAGTTGGCTTTTTCCGGATTTGCCTTCGCCCAGGCGACGAAGTCCTTGAGGGTCTTCACGCTCTCCGGCACGCCGGGGCCCACGCCCAACGCATGGTTGAAATAGCAGGTCAGCGATGCGGGCTGCGTGTCTTCGAGCGGCTTGTACGGCAGCGCCTTGTAGACGTACGGATAGAGCGACAACATCGAGGACGGCGTAAGCAGCATCACGCTGCCGTCGGGGGCGCTGTCCCGCAAGGTCGTCACGCCGATCTGGCCCCCTGCGCCGGGCTTGTTCTCTACCACGACGTTGGTGGCGTAGTTGCCGCGCAATTTGTCGGCAAGGCGCCTCGAGATGGCGTCGCTGGTGCCGCCCGGCGGGAAGCCGCAGATGATGCGCGCAAGCTGCAGGCTCTGAGCGCGTGCGTGCGGCACGAAGCCCGCGCCCATGGCGGCAAGCACCGAGGCCTGTTGGACAAAGTTTCGGCGTGAAGTCATGGCTGTCTCCTGGTTGTTGGGCGAGTCTCTCGCCGGGTTGGACTGGCGATAAGCAATGCTTTTTGGCCGATTCGGAAGCCGAGCTTGATAATCTGGGCATGCCCCTCACCCGTCTTACCCTTCGCCAGCTTGAGGCCTTCGCCGCAGTTGCCGAGCTGCAAAGCTTCGCTGGAGCAGGGCAGCGGCTGGGGCTCACGTCGTCGGCAGTCAGCCAGCTGGTGGCGGAGCTGGAGATGACCACCGGCTTCAGGGTCTTCGACCGCAGCACGCGACGGGTCAGTCTCTCAAGCGCGGGCCGCGATTTCCTGCCGTCCGCGCTGACCGTTCTACGCCACATGGAACTGGCCGAGTCCGCCGCGGGCGACGTCCGCAACCGCGCGGCTGGCGTGGTCCGCATCGGCGCGCCGTTGGTGCTCGCCGGATACGTGCTGCCGCGCCTGGTTCGTGAGTTCAGGTCGGACCGGCCGAAGGTCACCGTGCGGATCCGCGATGTCGCCGTCGACCAGCTGGTGGAGACGGTCGAGGCGGGGGACGTGGATCTGGCGATCGGGCCCGATCGGCCGCATGGCGACAACGTCCTGCGCGACATCGTGATGGACGACCCCTGGGTCCTGTGGTGTTCCCCCTCGCATCCGCTTGCCGAACGGCAAACGGTGCCGTGGTCCGACCTGCGCGGTGCGAACATCGTGGCTGCAGGCCGGGACCATGAAAGAAGCGTCGCACGCATGCGCCTGAACGCCCCGGAAGACGAACGGATCGGCCCGGTCGAGGTGGTGGGGAACGTGACCACGGCCCTGGGACTGGCCGCCGAAGGTCTGGCAGTGACCCTGGCACCGGCTTACATCGCCGTTCTCGCCAACCGTCTCGGCCTGGTGTCCCGCCGCGTGACCAATCCGGAGACGATCCGGCATGTCTGCCTCTACCGTTCGAACACGCGCTCCCTGCCACCGGCGGCCGCAGCCTTCGGCGAGTTCATCCTCGACCAGCTCCGCAGCAACTTTCCGAACTGGAAAAAGGAGTTTTCCTAAATACCGCTTTTCGCCGCGGCAGGGGAAAATTAGGCTCCCGGCGACCGCACACCCCGGACCGCCGCGATGACACTGCCGACACCTACCGAGATCGAACGCTATCGCGCCGCCATGAACACAATGGCGGGCCGACATACACCGCTGATCTACAACGAGTGGTATTGCGCCGGGTTCGGCAAGGAGTTCTCAGGCACGCTCTTGAAGCGCAAGATCCTCGGCCGGAACCTGGTGTTCTACCGGACCACCGTAGGAGAGGTCGTCGGCCTCGAAGATCGCTGCGCGCACCGTTCGTTCCCCCTGTCGGCCGGCAAACTGGTGAACGACGAAATCGTTTGCGCCTACCACGGCTTTTGCTACGACAAGCGAGGCGACTGCGTCAACGTTCCTTCGCAGGGGCGTGCACCCCGGGTCGGCGTGCGCCGCTACCCTTTGCGCGAGATCGGCCGCATCGTCTGGATCTGGATGGGCGACCCCGCGCTCGCCGAGGCCAGTCATCCGCCGGCCCAGCCGTGGATGACCGATCCGTCCTGGGACAGTTCCACCGGCTACCTCCACCTGCCGGCGAACTATGTCGGCCTGCACGAAAACCTGCTGGATCTCTCGCACATCGAGTACCTGCACGCCAAGACACTGGGGCTGAATTCGCCCGGTTTTGCAGCGGCACCCTTTCAGGTGATGCTGGGCGACGGCCGGATCGCGATCGGGCGCCGCGTCGAGCCGACGGGCCTTCCCCCGGTGTTCGCCCTCAGCACCGGACTGGGTGGCATCACGACGGCGGCGCGCGTGAGCCGCACCGATTTCCTGTCACCCGGAATCGAGCAGCTCAGCGCGACGTATTTCGACGGCAGCCTGCCCGAGGGCCAGCGCCCCGAGTTCGAGATCCGCACGGCGCACATCATGACGCCCGAGTCGCAAACGACGACCCACTACTTCATCGACCACGCGTGGAACTGGGGCCAGGGTGATACCGAGTTGCGCAAGCTCATGCACGAAGGCCTTTTCGCGGCCTTCGTGGAGGACGTCGAGGGCCTTAGCCTGGTCGAGCAGACGCTTGCCTCGCGCGACGGCGACCCGGAGTTCTTCGAGATCTCCGTGGCCGCGGATGGCGCGGCGGTGGCGATGCGGCGGCACCTTTTCAAGCGGGCAGCCGAGGAAGCAGCCGCGCAGGCGGCGAGCAGGGGATGTGCGGCACCTGCCTGACCAAGGTGCTGGAAGGCGAATGCGACCACCGCGACCTGTACCTCACGCCCGAGGAACACGCGCGCAACGATCAGTTCATGCGGTGCTGCTCGCCCGCGAGGTCGCCCCGCCCCGGTTCTCGATCTCTGACCGCCGCCATTTCGAGAAAAGCGGCGAGCAGTCCGGCCGCTTTGGGCGGGGCCTCGCCCGCCCTCCAGCAGACGACGAACTGACGCCGCGCCCAGGAATCGCAAAGGGGCACGGTGACGACCTCCGTGGTCGCGGCGTGGGCGGCAGCCACCTCCCGAGGGATGATCGCGATCGCCAGGTTCGCTCGCACCACGCGCAGCGCGGATTCGAAGTTGGACACGGTGGCGCGATACCGCACCCGGTGTCCCACCAGGCCGGAGGCGTGCAGAAGCAGTGGGCCCGTTCCGCTGGCCTGGTGCAAGCTCACGTGCTCCCAGCCGACGGTGTCTGCAAAGCGGCAGGAAGCGTGGCGGGCCAGCGGATGGTCGGGGTGGACCACCACTGCGAGGTGGTCGACACGGTAGGGCCTGGTCTCGAGGCCCTCAAGGTCCGTCGCATCCCAGACCACGCCAAGCCGGGCGGTGCCTTCTCGCACACGCCGCACGATTTCGGGGCTCCCCGCCTCTTCGATGTCGACCTGAAGGTGCGCGTGCTCGGGCGCCTGCATAAAGGCCGCGACGTCATCAGGCAAGGACTGTGCGACGACAGAGATGCTGGCCAGCAAATGCACCTTGCCTCGCAGTCCGGTGCTGAACGCCGCCATGTCGTCGGAAATGCGGCGCGCGCTCACCAGGATGCTGCGGGCATGATCGAGCAGCGTGTGCCCTGCAGGCGTCGGCACCATGCCCTTGCGACCGCGCTCGAACAGCTCCACGCCCATCTCCCCCTCCAACTGGGCCAGTCGCTTGCTGATGGCTGACACACCGATGTGCTCGGTCTCGGCCGCGCGGGTGACACTTCCCGTGTCGCAAACGGCGAGAAAGTAGCGCAGCGACGTGAGGTCCAGGTCCTTCATGGGGCGGTCAAGGTTACCCGAACCCGTGGTCCGGGTTGATTCGGGACGGCATGGGGCACACCACTCGCACCATTGTCAAGTTCCTCTACCGAATCGGCCAGAAAGCATTGCTTGTCGCCAGCAAGTGCCGGGGGAGAGACTCCACGGTCCTTTTCGGCTTTTCCCGCCAGCCATGCTGAGTCCCGCCACCCACGCTGCGCTCGCCCGCGAGCTCCACGAATCTGAACGCACGCGCATCGCCGTTTCGCAGTTCTCGCTGCGCCATGAGGGCATGACGATCGAAGACAGCTATGCCGTCCAGCGCTCCTGGATGGAGCTCAAGCGCGCTGAGGGTCGCAAGGTCATCGGCCACAAGATCGGGCTGACGTCAAGAGCGATGCAACTTGCCAGCCAGATCACGGAACCCGATTACGGCACGTTGCTGGACGACATGCTTGTGCGCGACGGCGCGCAGCTGGAGGCTGGCCGTTTCCTTGTTCCGCGACTGGAAGTCGAGTTCGCGTTCATCCTGGCGCGGCCTTTGCGCGGGCCCGCGATAACGGTCTTTGACGTGCTCAACGCGACCGACTACGTGGTGCCCGCGCTCGAACTGATCGATGCGCGCATCGAGCAGTTCGATCGAGAGACCAAGGCGCCGCGCAAGGTGCTCGACACGATTGCTGACAACGCGGCCAATGCCGCGATTGTGCTTGGAGGCCGGCCGGTGAAACCGCACTCGGTGGACCTGCGCTGGGCCGGCGCCCTGCTGTTCAAGAACGGGGTGATCGAAGAGTCCGGACTCGGCGCTGCTGTGCTGAATCATCCGGCCAATGGCGTGGCCTGGCTGGCCAACAAGCTGGCACCCCATGGCGAGGCGCTCGAAGCCGGCGAGATCGTCCTGGCCGGTTCATTCACGCGGCCCGTCCCCTGCTCTGCCGGGGACGTCTTCCATGCGGACTACGGATCCCTGGGGTCCATTTCCCTTCGCTTTGTCTGAGAAAACCATGTCCCACGTGTTCGAAGTGGCGGGCGTCCCGGTCTCGCCGGACCATTACATCGGCGGCCGCCGGGTAACGTCGCCGGTGACGTTCGAGGTCCGGTCCCCTATCGACCAGCGACTGCTCGGACGCGTCAGCGAGGGTACTTCTGGCGATGTAGAAGCGGCGATCCAGGCGGCCCAGCGTGCCTATCCCGCATGGAGCGCCCTGGGCGCCGAGCAGCGAAAGCCCTACCTGGACCGCTTTGCCGAGGAGATCGGCAAACGGGCGGATGCCTTCTGCGTGCTGGAGTCGAACGACGCCGGCGTGCTGCTTTCGCGCATGCGCCACGGCGTGGTGCCCCGCGCAGTGCTCAACATCACCTACTTCGCGCAGCACGCCTTGACCCTGCAGGAGCGGCCGATCGACACCGAGCAGGCGCGCCACATCGTCCGCCACGATCCTGCCGGCGTCACTGTGATCGTCACGCCCTGGAACGCACCGCTCATGCTCTCGACCTGGAAGCTGGGACCCGCGCTGGCAGCGGGCAACACCTGTGTCCTGAAGCCGCCGGAGTGGGCGCCACTGACGTGCTCGCTGCTGGCCGATGCGGCCGATGCCGCGGGTCTGCCCGCTGGGGTATTCAACGTCGTGCAGGGCTCCGGCGCCGGCACGGGCGCCACGCTGGTTTCCGATCCCCGGATCTCGCGCATCTCTTTCACGGGCTCTGTGGCCACTGCCAAATGGATCGCACAGGCAGCGGGCGCGAACCTGGTGCCCTGCAGCCTGGAGCTGGGCGGCAAGAGCCCGTTCATCGTGCTGGAGGACGCCGACCTGGACGGCGCCGCGGCGACCGCCGCGCTGATGTACCGCAACGCCGGCCAGGTGTGCCTGGCAGGAACCCGCTTGCTGGTGCACGAGAACGTCGCGGACCGCTTCTTGGCCGCGATGCGGGCCTACGTGGAGAACTTGCGCGTCGGTGACCCGCGCCAGGAGGAAACCGAGGTCGGGCCGATCATCCATCCGCGGCAGGTCGAGCGCGTGCAGGGCTTCGTCGACCGCGCGGTGGCGGGCGGCGCCAAGGTCCTCTGGGGCGGTGGCAGGCACGGCTTTGGCGCGCAGTACATCCAGCCTACGCTCCTGACGAACGTCGCGCAGGACAGCGAAATCGTGCAGAACGAGGTGTTCGGCCCGGTGCTGACGCTGCAGACCTTCGCCAGTGACGAGCAGGCGATCGAATTGGCGAACGGCACGGACTACGGGCTGGGCGGCATCTGTTACGGCGAGACGGCGCACGCGACGCAGGTCGCCCAGGCCGTGCGCACCGGCTTCATCTGGGTCAACTCGTTCGGCATACGGGATCTGGCTGCACCGTTTGGCGGCATCAAGCGCTCCGGCATCGGCCGCGAAGGAGGCGACTGGAGCTTCGAGTTCTTCTGCGACATCAAGGATGTGGTGGTACCCAAAAAGCCTTTCCGCGCAAGCTTCAGTGCGCGCTAGCCAACAGGAGCTGAAACATGGGACAGATCGTCGGCGCGGCCGTGGTGTCGCACCATCCGGGCCTCATGCAATGCGAGGACTTTCGCAAGATGCAGGGGGCAGGGCAGGATTCCAGCTTGATCGCGGGCTACGCGCGGCTGCGTGAAAAAATCGCGCAGCTCAGGCCGAACACCGTTGTCATCTTCGATTCGCACTGGTTCACGACCGGCTTCCACCTCGTCGATGGAGGCAAGGCGTTCCGCGGCACCTACATTTCGGACGAGATGCCCTGGTACCTGCACGGTGTGCCTTACGAGTACCGTGGCGACCCGGAACTCGCCCTTGCGATGGAAGGTGTCTCTCGCGAACAGGGTGGCTTCGTGCGCGCGGAAATGAATCCTGGACTCGGCAAGCACTACGCCACGATCAACCTCGTCAAGCATCTGCACCTGGAGCTCAGCGACATCCCTGTGGTCACCGTGAGCTCATGCCAGAACTGCGACTGGCACCATTACCTCGATTCCGGAGCATCCATAGGCGACGCCATCCGCCGCAGTGACCGTCGGGTGGTCCTGCTCGCATCCGGCGCACTGAGCCACAAGTTCAACAACATCGATTGGCAGCCGAAGCACCCTCGAATATTTCACGAGAGCAATGTCTCAAGGCCTGAGAACGTGGAGAGTGACAAGGCGGCGATCGGGTTGATGGAGCAGGGTCGGCACGATCAGATTTTGGAGCGGTGGGACGAGGACTACCGTCGAAAGCCCTGGGAAGCGTTTGGGGCTCACTACTTGCAAATGCTCGGCGCTCTGGGCGGCAAGGAGTGCCGCGTCAAGGGCGAGCCGCTGTCCGAGTACGAGAACGCACGCGGCACGGGCAACATCCATGTCTGGTTCGACACCCAGCCGCACCTGAACGCCGCCTCCGTCCCCGCTTCCCGCTCAGAGTTCGCTTTGTCTCGACCCAAGCCTGTGGAGAAGAGTACGTCATGAACTTCGAATTCCCGCCGACGGAAATCCCCGCCGTCATGCGGGGTCCGCGCGTTGAACGCCGCCGCGTGCTGGCAGGCGGGAGTGCGTTCTGGGGCACGATGGTGAACGACTCCCAGCTTCGGCTGGACGATGGCCGCGTGCTGGATGCCGCAACTGCTTCCTATCTCCCGCCCGTCGATCCGAGCAAAATCATCGCGGTGCACATCTCCTATAGCTCGCGCAGCATGGAGACACGCCAAAAGCCCAAGCCGACAGAAACGCCGACGTACTTCACCAAGCCGGCGACCTCTCTGAACGGACACAACGGCCAGATCCTCAAGCCAGAAGATTGCAGCTACCTGAACTATGAAGGCGAGTACGCCGTGGTGATTGGCAAGACCTGCCGCAACGTGACGCCCGATGAAGCATGGGATTACATCGAGGGATTCTGCCCAGCTCTGGACATGGGCCTGCAGAACTTCCGTGACACCGACCAAGGGTCGATGCTGCGCGTCAAAGGGGCGGACACGATGCTGCCGATCGGCCCGGGCATCGTCCGCGGCGTCAACCTGTTTGAACAGACCCTGCGAACTTACGTCAACGGGTTGGTGGTGCAAGAAGCGCACATCGGCGAAGAGACCATCTGGGGTCCGCACTATGTCATCGCGGACATTGCGCGCCACATCACTCTCGTGCCCGGCGACGTGATTCTCATGGGAACGCCGTGCCACTCGCGATCGGTCGATCCGGGGCAGAAAGTCGAGTGCGAGGTCACGGGCATTGGCCGGATCGCCGGCACCGTAGTTTCGATCGCGGCGCCGCGCGCGTCCGCCTTGGGTGTGGGTCATCAGCCCACTGACACAGCGGAAGTCCGCCGGGTCGCACTCGGGTTCGACGAGCGCGTTCCGGGCCGCTTCAAGGACAACCTGCGGATGTCCAAGGACGTGCGATAGCAATGCCGGTTGACGTGAGTCCGCTTGTTGCGCAGTTGCGCGCCAGTTTCTCAGGACGGTGGCAGACTGGCGGCGAAAGTGGGCCGGTCGCTGCTTGGCCGTGGCGCAGCCCGACACCGCCGCGGTTACCGGATTTCTCGTTAGTACAGTCCCAGGCAGCTCGAAGTGGGCGACAGCCGGTCGTGCTGCTTGGGGACCTCGTTGGTCCTGTGTGGGCGGGTCCTTGGCGGAGCAGGAGCAATCCGCATCCTCGATCTGCTGTGCCCATCCAAATGGGCACAGCGCCTGCCCTCGTCCAATGGTCCCTTTTTGAGACCATCTTTTATTTCACCGAAGGCCGCTGAACGGGCACGGCCTCAAAGGTCGCAACGCCCATCACCTCAAAAAGCGTGGGCACGAGATGGCACAGAATGGGCACAAAGCAAAACGCCCACCTTGAAGTGGGCGTTTGCTAGAAGCGGAAACCGCTTCGTTGTTGGTTGCGCGAGCAAGATTTGAACTTGCGACCTTTGGGTTATGAGCCCAACGAGCTACCAGGCTGCTCCATCGCGCGTCAGAGGTTGCAATTATACAGCGCGAACGCCTTGTTTACTCGGCAGCAGGGGCTTGTTCGGGGGTTGCCGCGGGCTCAGGGCGGTCGACCAGCTCGACCAGCGCCATCGGCGCGTTATCTCCGACCCGGAAGCCCATCTTCAGTATGCGGGTGTAGCCGCCCGGGCGCGCCTGGTAACGCGGGCCTAGTTCGGCGAACAGCTTGGTCACGATGTCGCGGTCACGCAGGCGGTCGAAAGCCAGGCGCCTGTTGGCGACAGTAGGCTCTTTGGCCAGGGTGATCATCGGCTCGACCACGCGGCGCAACTCCTTGGCCTTGGGGACGGTGGTCTTGATCACCTCGTGCTGCAGCAGCGAGTTCATCATGTTGCGCAGCATGGCGAGCCGGTGCTCGCTGGTGCGGTTCAGTTTACGGAGGCCGTGGCCGTGACGCATGGTGATTCCTTTCCTTTATTAATGTCCCAGCCGTATCAGGTACTGGAACTTCACCTTCAAGTCCAAGGCTGCACAGCAGCCTTGTTTTCTGTTTGCGGAGCGTTAACGCTTGTCCAAGCCGGCCGGCGGCCAGCTTTCGAGCTTCATGCCCAGCGTGAGCCCACGCGAGGCAAGAACTTCCTTGATTTCGTTGAGCGACTTGCGGCCCAGGTTCGGCGTCTTGAGCAGCTCGTTCTCGGTGCGCTGGATCAAGTCACCGATGTAGTAGATGTTTTCGGCCTTCAGGCAGTTGGCCGAGCGCACGGTGAGCTCAAGCTCGTCGACCGGACGCAGCAGAATCGGGTCGAACTGCTGGCTGCTGCGCTGCACCGGTGCATCGAAGGCCGCCAGTTCGCTGCCTTCCAGCTGCGCAAAGACCGCAAGCTGCTCGACCAGGATCTTGGCCGAGGCGCGGACGGCGTCTTCGGCGGTGATCGCGCCGTTGGTCTCGATTTCGACGACCAACTTGTCCAGGTCGGTGCGCTGCTCGACGCGAGCGCTCTCGACGGTGTAGCTCACGCGCTTGACCGGCGAAAAGGATGCATCCAGGACGATCCGGCCGATCGACTTGGTCGGCTCGTCCGCGTAGCGGCGCATGGTGCCCGGCACGTAGCCGCGGCCCTTTTCCACCTTGATCTGCATGTCGATCTTGCCACCTTGCGACAGGTGGGCGATGACATGGTCGGGATTGATGATCTCGACGTCGTGCGGGGTCTGGATGTCCGCGGCCGTGACGAGGCCATCGCCGTCCTTGCGCAGGCTCAGTGTGACCTCGTCACGGTTGTGCAGCTTGAACACGACGCCCTTCAAGTTCAGCAGGATGCTGACCACGTCTTCCTGGACGCCGTCAATCGACGAGTACTCATGAAGCACACCGGCAATGGTGACTTCGGTTGCCGAGTACCCGACCATCGAGGACAGCAGAACACGGCGCAAGGCGTTGCCCAGCGTATGGCCATAGCCGCGCTCGAACGGCTCCAGCGTCACCTTGGCGCGGTTCACGCCAAGCTGTTCCACGTTGATGGCTTTGGGTTTCAGCAGGTTGGTTTGCATGCAGGACTTCCTCTCAATACCCCCGGCTCGTTACACCGGTAAGGCTGGTGAAGTGCCCGTAGACGATGCCTCGAATACGGGGACCAAAAATCTCAAGGACGAGACGGCAAAGCTGCCTCGTTGATCCTTCGTACTCGCGTTACCGCGAGTACAGTTCCACGATCAGCGCTTCCTTGATGTCAGCACCGAATTCGTCACGGTCGGGGACCTTCTTGAAGGTGCCCTCGGCCTTGTCCGCGTTCACTTCGACCCACGCGGGCAAGCCGACCTGCTGGGCCAGCTGCAGGGCCTCGACCACGCGGTTCTGCTTCTTGGACTTGTCGCGCACGGCGATCACGTCGCCGGTCTTGACCATGTAGGAGGGGATGTTGACTGACTGGCCGTTGACCGTGATCGACTTGTGGCTCACCAGCTGCCGCGCTTCGGCGCGGGTGGAGCCAAAGCCCATGCGGTAGACCACGTTGTCCAGGCGGCTCTCCAGCAGGAACAGCAGGTTGGCGCCGGAGTTGCCCTTGCGGCGGGCAGCCTCTTCGAAGTAGCGGCGGAACTGCTTTTCCAGAATGCCGTACATGCGCTTGACCTTCTGCTTCTCGCGCAGCTGCAGGCCGAAGTCGGAAGTGCGCTGGCCCGAAGTGCGGCCGTGCTGGCCGGGCTTGGAATCGAACTTGGACTTGTCCGCGATCGAGCGGCGGGCGCTCTTGAGGAACAGGTCGGTGCCTTCACGGCGGGAGAGTTTGGCCTTGGGGCCGAGGTAACGTGCCACTTTGCTTCCTTTACATCACTGCCGCAGCCGATTTGCTGCGGGAGCCGTCAACCCTTGGGTCGATGGCGGTGGGCTTGGTTTAAAACTAAGTTCGGCGGCGTCTGGTCGCCTGAGCGATCAGATGCGACGCCTTTTCTGGGGACGGCAGCCGTTGTGCGGCACCGGCGTCACGTCAGCGATCGAGTTGATCCGAATGCCCAGTGCAGCCAGCGCACGCACCGAGGACTCGCGGCCCGGGCCGGGGCCCTTGATCTCGACGTCGAGGTTCTTGATGCCTTGTTCGATGGCGGCGCGGCCGGCCACTTCCGATGCGACCTGGGCCGCGAACGGCGTGGACTTGCGCGAACCCTTGAAGCCCTGGCCGCCCGAGGACGCCCAGCTCAAGGCGTTGCCCTGGCGGTCGGTGATCGTGATGATCGTGTTGTTGAAGGACGCATGCACGTGGCACACGCCGTCGGAGACGTTCTTGCGAACCTTCTTGCGCACTCGCTGCGCGGCGTTGTTGGCGGGAGCTTTTGCCATGTCTTAACTCTCTTCCCGGTTATTTCTTGAGCGCCTGGGCGGCCTTGCGCGGGCCCTTGCGGGTACGCGCGTTGGTGCGGGTGCGCTGGCCGCGCATGGGCAGGCCGCGGCGATGGCGGAAGCCCCGGTAGCAACCGATGTCCATCAAACGCTTGATGTTCATGGTCGTCTCGCGGCGCAGGTCACCCTCGATCGTGAACTGGGCGATCTGGTCACGGATCTTTTCCAGGTCGGCGTCGGAGAGGTCCTTGACCTTCTTGGAATACGGAATGCCGGTCGCCTCGCAGATCTTGCGGGCGCGCGTGCGGCCGATGCCGAAGATGGCCGTGAGACCGATCTCGGCGTGTTGGTGCGGCGGGATGTTGATGCCAGCGATACGTGCCATGTGCGTCTTTCCTTAACTCTGTGCTCAGCCCTGGCGCTGCTTGTGGCGCGGATCGGTGCAGATCACGCGGACAACGCCCTTGCGGCGGATGACCTTGCAGTTGCGGCAGATTTTCTTGACGGAAGCCGAAACTCTCATTTGCTTTTCTCCTAAATCCTTCTGCGCTTACTTTGCGCGGAACACAATCCGTGCCCGCGACAAGTCGTAGGGCGTCAATTCAACGGTGACCCTGTCACCCGGCAGGATGCGGATGTAGTGCATCCGCATCTTTCCCGAAATATGTCCGAGCACCACATGCCCGTTTTCCAACTTCACCCGAAACGTCGCGTTCGGCAGGTTCTCCACAACCTCACCCTGCATCTGGATGACATCGTCTTTGGCCATGCGTTCTCTAGCCGCCGAGTGAAGTCTTGAAATTGGCTTTCTTCAGCAGCGATTCGTATTGCTGCGACATCAGATAGTTCTGCACCTGCGCCATGAAATCCATGGTCACGACCACGATGATCAGGAGCGAGGTGCCGCCGAAATAGAACGGCACGTTGTATTTCAGGATCAGGAACTCCGGCAGCAGGCAGACGAAGGTGATGTACACCGCGCCGGCCAGTGTCAGCCGTACCAGGATCTTGTCGATGTAGCGGGCCGTCTGGTCGCCGGGACGGATCCCGGGGATGAAGGCGCCGCTTTTTTTCAGGTTGTCGGCGGTCTCGCGGCTGTTGAACACCAGGGCCGTGTAGAAGAAGCAGAAGAACACGATGGCGCTGGCATACAGCAGCACGTAGATGGGCTGCCCCGGCGTCATGGTCGCGGCGATGTCCTTGAGCCAGCGCATGGAGTCCCCGGTCGAGAACCAGCTGACCACGGTGGCAGGCAGCAGGATGATCGACGAGGCGAAGATCGGCGGGATCACGCCGGCCATGTTCAGCTTCAGCGGCAGGTGCGACGACTGGCCGCCGTAGACCTTGTTGCCGACTTGACGGCGCGCATAGTTCACCAGGATCTTGCGCTGGCCGCGTTCCACGAACACCACGAAGTAGGTGACAAGGGCAACCAGCGCCACGATCAGGATCGACACCAGAATGCTCATCGCACCCGTGCGTACCAGCTCCAGCAGCCCGCCGATCGCGCTCGGCAGACCCGCCGCAATGCCGGCGAAGATCAGGATCGAAATCCCGTTGCCCAGGCCCCGCTCGGTGATCTGCTCGCCCAGCCACATCAGGAACATCGTTCCTGCCGTCAGGCTCACCACCGCGGTCATGCGGAAACCGAAACCCGGGTTGATCACCAGGCCAGCCGATCCTTCGAGCGCCAGCGCAATGCTCAGCGACTGGAACAGCGCCAGGCCCAGCGTGCCATAACGCGTGTACTGCGTGATCTTGCGGCGGCCGGCCTCGCCCTCTTTCTTGAGCTGCTCGAACGTCGGCACGACGTACGTCATCAGCTGCATGATGATCGAGGCCGAGATGTACGGCATGATGCCCAGCGCGAACACGGTGAAGCGCGACAGTGCCCCGCCCGAGAACATGTTGAACAGGCTCAGGATGCCGCCCTGTTGCCCCTTGAACAGGGCTTGCAGCTGGGTCGGGTCGATGCCCGGCACAGGGATGTGCGCGCCGACGCGGTACACCACCAGCGCGAGCAGCAAGAAGACGAGCCGCCGACGCAGGTCGCCGAACTTGCCGGTCTTTGCAATCTGGGCTGCGCTAGTGGCCACTGGCTACTTCCTTGTTTCCGGTCACTCGGCGATGCTGCCGCCGGCTGCCTCGATGGCAGCCTTGGCACCGGCGGTCGCGGCGATGCCGGTGAGCTTGACGGCGCACTTGAGTTCGCCTGTCTTGATCACCTTGACGTTCTTGATCAGCTCGCCGACCAGGCCCGCTTGCTTCAGCGACAGCAGATCCACTTCGGCCGTATTCGTCTGATTCACCAGGCGCTCGAGGGCGGTCAACGTCACTTCGGCGTTGAACTTGAGGTTCTGCGACTTGAAGCCGCGCTTGGGCAAGCGGCGCTGCAGCGGCATCTGGCCGCCTTCGAAGCCGACCTTGTGGTAGCCGCCGGCACGGGACTTCTGGCCCTTGTGGCCGCGACCTGCGGTCTTGCCCAGGCCGGAGCCGATGCCACGGCCGACGCGGCGCTTGTAATGCTTGGCGCCGTCCGCCGGCTTGATGTTATTGAGTTCCATGTCGTGCCTCTCAGAGGACCTTGACCAGGTAACTGATCTTGTTGATCATGCCGCGCACGGCGGGCGTGTCCTGCAACTCGGACACCGAGTTGACCTTGCGCAGGCCCAGGCCGCGAACGGTCGCGCGATGCGACTCTTTCGTGCCGATGGGGCTGCGAACCAGCTGGACCTTGACGGTTTGTTGGGTTGCCATGTGGGTGCTCCTGGTCAGGCGAAGATGTCTTCGACCGACTTGCCGCGCTTGGCCGCCACATTCGCGGGCGTGGTGGAATTGCGCAGCGCGTCGAACGTGGCGCGGACCATGTTGTACGGATTGGTGGAACCGTGGCTCTTGGCCACGATGTCGGTGATGCCCATGACTTCGAACACGGCGCGCATCGGGCCGCCGGCGATGATGCCGGTGCCCTTGGGAGCCGGGGACATCATCACGCGGGCTGCGCCGTGCTGGCCGTACACCGTGTGGTGGATCGTGCCGTTCCTGAGCGAGACCTTGGTCATGTTGCGGCGCGACTCTTCCATCGCCTTCTGCACGGCAGCGGGCACTTCCTTGGACTTGCCCTTGCCCATGCCGACCCGGCCATCACCGTCGCCGACCACGGTGAGCGCGGCGAAACCGAGGATACGGCCGCCCTTCACCACTTTGGTCACGCGGTTGACCGCGATCATCTTTTCGCGCATCCCGTCTTCGGGACCGTCACCTTGGGGTTTTGCCTGAACTCTTGCCATGATCTTTTCCGTGTCCGTTAGAACTGCAGGCCGGCTTCACGCGCGGCTTCGGCCAGCGCCTTGACGCGGCCGTGGTACGCAAAACCGGCGCGGTCGAAAGCCACCTTCTCGACACCGGCGGCCTTGGCCTTCTCGGCGATCAGCTTGCCCACCTGCTGCGCGGCGGCGGCATTGCCGCCCTTGCCCGAACCGCCCAGCGACTTGCGCAGGTCGGCCTGCGCGGTGGACGCGGTGGCCAGCACCTTGCTGCCGTCTTCCGAGATCACCGTCGCATAGATATGCAGATTGGTCCGGTTCACCGTCAGGCGCGCGACGCCCTGCGTCGCGATGCGGATGCGGGTCTGGCGCGAACGGCGCAGACGTTGCTCTTTTTTGGTCAACATCGTGCTGCTCCTTACTTCTTCTTGGTCTCTTTGATCGTGATCTTCTCGTCCGCGTAGCGGATACCCTTGCCCTTGTAGGGCTCGGGCGAGCGGATCGCACGAATCTCGGCGGCCACCTGCCCCACGCGCTGGCGGTCCGCACCCTTGATCACGATTTCCGTGGGGGTCGGGGTCGCCACCGTGATGCCGGCGGGCATGTCCTTGTTGACGGGGTGCGAGTAGCCCACGGTGAGGTTCAACCTCGAACCTTGCGCCGCGGCCTTGTAGCCCACGCCGACCAGCGACAGCTTCTTTTCGAAGCCCTTGGTCACGCCCACCACCATGTTGTTGACCAGCTGGCGCATGGTGCCGCTCATCGCGTTCGCTTCACGCGACTCGTTGGCCGGCACGAAGCTGAGCTTGCCGCCTTCGCTGGTCACCTTGACCAGGGCGTTTTGCGTCAGCGACAGCGTGCCGCCGGTGCCCTTGACACTGATCTGGTCATCCTTGATCTGCACGTCCACGCCCTGCGGGACGGCGACCGGCATTTTTCCTACTCGGGACATTCTTCTTTCCTTCCCTTTAGGCGACGTAGCAAAGCACTTCGCCGCCGACGCCGGTGGCGCGGGCCTTGCGGTCGGTCATCACGCCTTGGGGCGTGGTGACGATGGCCACGCCCAGGCCGTTCATGACCTGGGGGATGGCGCCTGCGCCCTTGTACACGCGCAGGCCGGGGCGGCTCACGCGCTCGATGCGCTCGATCACCGGACGGCCGGCGTAGTACTTGAGGGCGATTTCCAGCTCGCTCTTGCCGGCTTCGGTCAGAACCCGGAAGCCGTCGATATAGCCCTCGTCCTTCAGCACCTGGGCGATGGCCACCTTCACCTTGGAAGACGGCACGCTTACCGTGGCCTTGGCCACCATCTGCGCGTTGCGGATGCGGGTCAGCAGGTCGGCAATGGGATCACTCATGCTCATGTCTGTGTCTCCTGCCTGTTACCAGCTGGCTTTGATGATGCCCGGGATGTCTCCCGAAAACGCCATCTCGCGAATCTTGTTGCGGGCCAGGCCGAACTGCTTGAAGGTGCCACGAGGACGGCCGGTGATCGCGCAGCGGTTGCGCTGGCGGGTCGGGTTCGCGTTGCGGGGCAGCTTCTGCAGGGCCAGACGAGCGGCGGCGCGCTCTTCTTCGCTCTTCTTCTGGTCGTTCGAGGCGGTCTTCAGTTCCGCGTGCTTCTTCGCGAACTTGGCAACCAGTTTGTCTCGCTTGAGCTCGCGCTCGATCAATGCCATTTTTGCCATGGTCGCCTCAGTTCTTGAACGGGAAACGGAAGCCCGCGAGCAGCGCCTTGCACTCTTCGTCGGTCTTGGCCGTGGTCGTGATGCTGATGTTCAGGCCGCGCAGGGCATCGACCTTGTCGTACTCGATCTCGGGGAAGATGATCTGCTCTTTCACGCCGATGTTGTAGTTGCCGCGGCCGTCGAAGGCACGGCCCGAGATGCCCCGGAAGTCGCGCACGCGGGGCAGAGCCACGGTGACGAAGCGGTCCAGGAACTCGTACATCTTGACGCCACGCAGCGTGACCATGCAGCCGATGGCCTGGCCTTCGCGGATCTTGAAGCCGGCGATGGCCTTCTTGGCCTTGGTGACCACGGGCTTCTGGCCGGCGATCTTGGTCAGGTCGCCCACGGCGTTGTCCATGACCTTCTTGTCGGCCACGGCTTCCGAGACGCCCATGTTCAGGGTGATCTTGGTCAGGCGCGGGACCTGCATCGGCGACTTGTAGCCGAACTTGGCGGTCAGCTCGGGGGCGACTTTCTCGCGATAGTGTTGTTGGAGTCGTGCCATGTGAATCCCCTTAGGCCGCCTTGATTTCTTCGCCGCTGGACTTGAAGACGCGCACGCGCTTGTCGCCATCGGTCTTGATGCCCACGCGGTCGGCCTTGCCGGTCGCGGGATTGAAGATCGCCACGTTGGACTGGTGGATCGGCATGGCCTTTTCCACGATGCCGCCGGTGGTGCCCTTCATGGGGTTGGGCTTGGTGTGCTTCTTGACGAGGTTGATGCCTTCGACGATGACTTTCTCGTCGTCCTTGCGCAGCACGACCTTGCCGCGCTTGCCCTTGTCACGGCCGGCGAGGACGATGACCTCGTCGCCTTTGCGAATCTTGTTCATTGCGCGTCTTCCTCTTACAGGACTTCGGGGGCCAGGGACACGATCTTCATGAACTTCTCGGTGCGCAGCTCGCGCGTCACCGGGCCGAAGATGCGGGTGCCGATCGGCTCCAGCTTGTTGTTGAGCAGAACGGCAGCATTGCCGTCGAACTTGACCAGGGAGCCGTCGCCGCGGCGGATGCCCTTGGCGGTGCGGACCACCACGGCGCTGTAGACCTCGCCCTTCTTGACGCGGCCCCGCGGAGCGGCTTCCTTGATGCTCACCTTGATGATGTCGCCGACGCTGGCGTAGCGACGCTTGGAGCCGCCCAGCACCTTGATGCAAAGGACGGACTTCGCGCCGGTGTTGTCGGCGACTTCGAGCCGGGATTCAGTCTGGATCATGTCAATGTGTTCCCAACTTGTATGCAGTGCGAACGAGCGCCGAAGGGCCATTCACAACTGCATCAGTCTTGGGCCCGCCGTCCGCGCCGCAAACTATTTGCAGCGCTTCCGAATGGGCAGAATAAGCCTCACCCAAAAATAGGCGAGCCCGCGATCATAACCCAATACCGGCTGCTGTCAACCGGGGCTGGGAAGGGCCAGGTAGGAGCGGGCCAGGGATTCCAGGGCCGCAGGCTGCGGGTCGGCCACGCCCTCTTCGGCCATCAGCGCCGCGACCGGCGCGGCGAGTTGCCCCGCCAGCGGGGCGTCCAGGAACAGCAGGCGCGACCGGCGGGCCAGCACGTCTTCGGCGGTGCGGGCGTACTCGTGGCGGACCGCGAAGCGCACCATGGCCTCCGTCAGCCCGCCGCCGAGCTCGCGCCCGGCGCCGGGCAGCGCAGCGACCTGGCCAGCCTCGCTGCCGTAGCCATGAAGGCCCGGTGCGTCACTGATCGGCTTGGCCAGCCCCGCCGGAAGATCCGCGCCGACCAATTTGAGGTCCGTGGTCACTCCCGGCCGGGTTCTTGCCAGCAGGCCCTTGGAGGCGCAGGTCTCCAGCACGTCCTCGGCCATCGCACGGTAGGTGGTCCACTTGCCGCCGGTGACCGTCACCAGCCCGGAGCGGCTCACCACCACCGTGTGTTCGCGGCTGATCGCCTTGGTGGGAACGCCAGGGGTTGCCTGCGGATCCCGGCCTTCGTCCGCCTGCGGCTTGACCAGCGGCCTCAGCCCCACCCACATGCTGCGGATGTCCTCGGTGCGGGGCGCCCGGGTCAGGTAGCGGCCGGCCTCGCCGAGGATGAAATCCAGCTCCTGGCGGAACGGCCGGGGCTCGCGCGCCAGGTCCCCCCGGGGCGTATCCGTGGTCCCCAGGATGATTTTGCCCAGCCAGGGCACGCCGAACAGCACCCGGCCATCGGCCGTCTTGGGCACCATCAGGGCGTGGTCGCCCGGCAGGAATTCGCGGTCGACCACCACGTGGACCCCCTGGCTAGGCGCCACCATCGGCCGTACCCGGTGGCCGCTGGCATCGCCGTCCTGCTGGCGCAGCTGATCCACCCAGACACCGGCGGCGTTGATCACGCAGCGCGCCCGCAGCTCGAACTCGCGGCCGGTCTCGCTGTCACGGCAACGCAGTCCCGCCACCTTTCCTTGCTCGTGCAGCAGCGCGGTCGCTGCGCAGTAGTTCACCAGCAAAGCCCCGCGCGAGGCCGCCGTGCGGGCCAGCGCCATCGCCAGCCGGGCATCGTCGAACTGGCCGTCCCAGTACTTCACCCCCCCCTTGAGGCCTTCCGGCCGGGCGGTAGGCAGGCACACCAGGGTGTGCTCGCGGCTGAGGAATTCGGTCGCGCCCAGGCCGGCCTTGCCCGCCAGCGCGTCGTACATCTTGAGCCCCGTGCCGTAGAACGGCGTCTCCCAGAATTTGTACGACGGCATGACGAACGCCAGCGGCTGCGCCAGGTGCGGCGCGTTGCGCAAGAGGGTGGTCCGCTCGTGCAGCGCCTCGCGCACCAGGCCCACATTGCCCTGCGCCAGGTAGCGCACGCCGCCGTGCACCAGCTTGGTGGCGCGCGACGAAGTGCCGCCGGCGAAATCGTGCGACTCGACCAGCACCACCGAAAAGCCGCGCGCGGCGGCGTCCAGCGCCACGCCCAACCCCGTGGCACCGCCACCGATGATGGCCACGTCGTACTGCTTGGGGCGGGCCAGCTCGGCGAGCAACTGCATTCGGTCCATCCGGCGATTCTCGCCGACGAGGCTGCACGGATAGACTGCCTGCCATGTCGAAAACGGAACGCATCGCCTTCATCGGAGGCGGCAACATGGCCAGCGCCATCATCGGCGGCTTGATTCGCCAGGGGTTGGCACCGGCGCAGATCGAGGTAGTCGAACCTTTTGACGACGCACGCCGACGCCTGGCCGACCAGTTCGGCGTGCAGGCCCGGGAAAGCGCCGGAGCAGGCCTGGCGGCGGCGCAACTGGTGGTGTGGGCGGTCAAGCCCCAGACCTTCAAGGACGCCGCCGGCGCCGTGCGCCCGCATGCAGCCGCCGCCCTGCACCTGAGCGTGGCCGCCGGCATCCGCTCGGACAGCATCGCCGCCTGGCTGGGCACGGACCGCATCGTGCGGTCCATGCCGAACACGCCGGCGCTGGTGGGCAAGGGCATGACGGCCTTGTTCGCGCGTCCCGGCGTCGACGACGCCGACCGCACGCGTGTGGAGCAGGTGATCGCCACCACCGGTGACTACCTGTGGGTCGCGCACGAGCAGCAACTGGACGCCGTCACTGCCCTCTCGGGTTCAGGGCCGGCCTACGTCTTCTATTTCCTCGAAGCCATGCGCCAAGCCGGCACCCAGATGGGCCTGCCCGCTGACCAGGCCTATCGCCTCGCCGTGAGCACCTTCGCCGGCGCCTCCGAACTGGCCCGCGCCTGCGACGATCCACCCGAGGTGCTGCGCGAGCGCGTCACGTCCAAGGGCGGCACCACCTACGCCGCGCTCACCAGCCTGGAGCAGGACCAGGTGAAGGCCCTGTTCGTGAAGGCACTGCATGCGGCCGAACGACGCGCTCGCGAACTGGGCGACGAATTCGGAGCCTGACTCACTTCAGCGCGTAGCCGGCCACGATGCCGGCGAAAACGGTGAACCCCAGCCAGTGGTTCAGGCGGAAAGCCTTGAAGCAGCCCTCCCGGTTGCGGCCCCGGATCAGGGTGTAGTGCCACAGCGCCTGCCCGGCCGCCACCGCCAGTGCTATATAAAAAGGAGCATCAAGCGCACGCGGGAAAAGGGCCACAGCCCAGATAACCATGTAGATGGCGTAGCAGAGCATCACCACCGGCACATCCCCCCGGCCCAGCGTGATGGCCGAGGTCCTGATGCCGATCCTGAGGTCGTCGTCACGGTCGACCATGGCGTACTCGGTGTCGTAGGCCAGCACCCAGAACAGGTTGCCCACCAGCAGCACCCAGGCCAGCAGCGGCACGCGCGATTGCACGGCGGCAAATGCCATCGGGATGCCGAAGCTGAAGGCAATGCCCAGCACCGCCTGCGGCATGGCCAGGAAGCGTTTGGCGTACGGATAGAGGATCGCCACCGCCAGCGCCGCGAACGACCACGCGGTGGCCGCCGCATTGGTCGTCAGCACCAGCCCGAAGGCCGCCAGTGCCAGCACGGCCCCCAGCAGCAGTGCCTCCTGCACCGACACCCGCCCGGCCGTCACCGGCCGCTGCGCCGTGCGCTTGACGTGCTTGTCGAAATCGCGGTCGGCCACGTCGTTGACGCAGCAGCCGGCGCTGCGCATGAGGATGGTGCCCAGCGTGAACACGGCGATCAGGTGCCAGCCCGGAAAGCCGTGCGCCGCGATCCACAGCGCGCTCAGCGTCGGCCACAGCAGCAGCAGCCAGCCGGCGGGCCGGTTCCAGCGGATCAGGTCCAGCCAGAGCGCGAGGCGCGCCGGCACGTCACTCGAGGCCGAGCTGGCGCAGGTCCAGCTGGCCGCCCCGCATGGGCGGGCACCAGAAGTAGGCGCCGCCCACCGGCTTGGAGATGCGGAACATCGCGTCGACGATCCCGTCGTCATGGCCGGCCATCCGCCGCATCTGGGCCTCGAACGCGTCGAACGACTTGCCGAAAGCGACGAACTGCAGCCCGGCCTGCAGGCTCATCATCCAGGGCATGGAGCGGCGCAGCACGAAGGCCTCGGGCTCGAAGCTTTCCTGGGCGGTGCGCTTGACGTGCGCCCATTCGGGCGCGTCCTCCAGCTCCTCGTTGGTGGTGCGGTCGCGGCCGAAGTGGTGGCCGGCGGCCTCGTCGCCCAGCGCCTCGAACGCGTCCAGGTCATGCACCCACTGCTGCACGGCGACGTAGCTGGCGCCATCCATCCCCGGCCCCATGCCGCGGGCGAAAGCGGCCTCCAGCGCCTTGTCGCCGGTCGGGTTCTCGGTGCCGTCCTCGAAGCCCGTGAGGTCCTTGCCGTGGCCGCTGTCGCCCAGCGAATGCCGGAACGCGTCCACCACGTGGCGGATCGCGAACACGGGCTGCAGCGCCCGCTGCACCTTGCGCGTGATGTGCAGCAGGTCACCCAGGTCGTCCCCGCGCAGCCAGACCCAGAGCTGGGCCGGCGTGACCGGCACCTTGGCGCCCTCGCGCGAGAACTCCGGGAACTCGTGCACGCCCGGCACCTGCGCACCGAGCGCGGCGATCAGCGAGGGACCGACGCCGACCACGACGTCGCTGCCATTGGCCAGCGGCGACAGGCGCTTGAGCGCGTCCTTGATCGCCTGCGCGTCCTGCTGGCCGGCCACGTTGAAAAGCACGTAGCGGGCGACCGCGGGCACCGGCTCCAGGATGCCGGGCTGGTAGAGCGTGGGAGTGGGTTCGTTTTCTTGCATGTTCATGAGAGCCGCTTTTTCAAGCTCAGGACAGGCGTTTGACGCCGGGCAGTTCACAGGCGTAGATCGCGTTGCGCAGCGCGGCGATGGCCTCGTAGCGGGTGAAGCTGCGGCGCCAGGCCAGCACCACGCGGCGCGTGGGCGGGTCGCCGTCGAACGGGATGTACTTGACGAAGGCCTCGTCTTCCTTGCGGCGCCGGCCCTTGGGCTCGATCGCTTCCTTGGGCACCGACAGGCGCGGCACCAGCGTCACGCCCATGCCGGCAGCCACCATGTGCTTGATGGTTTCCAGTGAGGAGCCCTCGAAGCTCTTGCGGATGCCCTCGGCGTCGCTGGAAAAGCGCGCGAACTCGGGGCAGACCTCCAGCACGTGGTCGCGAAAGCAATGCCCGTTGCCCAGCAGCAGCATGGTCTCGCTCTTGAGTTCCTGCGAGGTGATGGTCTTCTGTTTGGCAAACCGATGGCTGGCGGGCACGGCGGCCAGGAACGGCTCGTCGTACAAGGCAGCCAGCGCCAGGCCGGTGTCCGGGAACGGCTCGGCCATGATGGCGCAGTCGATCTCGCCCGTGCGCAGCATCTCCAGCAGCCGCACCGTGAAGTTCTCCTGCAGCATCAGCGGCATCTGCGGCGTGCGGGCGATCGCCTGGCGCACCAGGTCCGGCAAGAGGTAGGGGCCGATGGTGTAGATCACGCCCAGCTTCAGCGGGCCAGCCAGCGGGTCCTTGCCGCGCTTGGCGATCTCCTTGATGCTGGCCGCCTGCTCCAGCACGCTCTGCGCCTGGCGCACGATCTCTTCGCCCAGCGGCGTCACCGTCACCTCGGAGGCTGCGCGCTCGAACAGCTTGACCTCGAGCTCGTCCTCCAGCTTCTTGATCGCCACCGACAACGTGGGCTGCGAGACGAAGCAGGCTTCGGCGGCCTTGCCGAAATGCTTTTCCCGCGCGACGGCCACGATGTATTTCAGTTCGGTCAGGGTCATGGGGTCATGCTTTCAGGTATTCCGATTTTCCCCCCAACCAGCGCGCCGTGTGGCGCCGGGCGTATTCGGGGAATTCGTCGAGCATTCGCGGCGCCAGGCGGCGCGCGGCTTCCAGCAGCGGCGCGTCTTCGAGCAGGTCGGCAAAGCGCAGCAGCGGCGCGCCCGATTGGCGTGCGCCCAGGAACTCACCGGGGCCGCGGATCTCCAGGTCGCGGCGGGCGATCTCGAAGCCGTCAGCGGTTTGCGCCATCGCCTTCAGGCGCGCACGCGCCGTTTCGCCCAGGCGCCCGTTCTCGCCGGGCGAATACAGCAGCACGCAGGCCGAGGCGGCGGCGCCCCGGCCGACCCGGCCGCGCAACTGGTGCAGCTGCGACAAGCCGAAGCGCTCGGCATGCTCGATCACCATCAGCGAGGCGTTGGGGACATCGACCCCCACTTCGATCACCGTGGTCGACACCAGCACGCCCGTCTGCCCCGAGGTGAACAGCGCCATCACCGCCTTCTTCTCGGCCGCCGGCATGCGCGAATGCAGCAGGCCGACCCTCACGCCGGGCAGCGCCGCCGACAGCGCCTGGTGCGTGGCCGTGGCATTGGTCAGGTCCAGCGCCTCGCTCTCTTCGATGAGCGGGCAGACCCAGTAGACCTGGCGCCCCTGGGCGATCTGGGCGCGGATGCGTTCGATGACTTCCTCCCGGCGGCTGTCGGCGACCAGCTTGGTGACCACCGGCGTGCGGCCTGGCGGCAACTCGTCGATCGTGGAGACATCCAGATCGGCGTAGTAGCTCATGGCCAGCGTGCGGGGAATGGGCGTGGCCGACATCATCAACAGGTGCGGCTCGATCACAGCCGCCTCCCCCGCGAGGGGGAGGGCTGGAGTGGGGGCGCTCGTCAATTCCGCAGCCGGCGCAGGACTGGCCTTGCCACGCAAGGCCAGCCGCTGCGCCACGCCAAAGCGATGCTGCTCATCGATGATGGCCAGGGCCAGCTGCTTGAACTGGACCTGGTCCTGGATCACAGCGTGCGTGCCCACCACGAGCGCGGCCTCGCCGCTGGCGACCAACGCAAGCATCTGGCCTCGCTCCTTCTTCTTCTGGCTGCCGGTGAGCCACGCAACGCGCAGGCTGCGGGGGGCGAGCAACGGCTCCAACCAGCCGATCAGCTTGCGGAAATGCTGCTCGGCCAGGATTTCGGTAGGCGCCATCAACGCGCATTGCCAGCCGGCGTCGATGGCGATCGCGGCCGCCAGCGCCGCCACCACCGTCTTGCCCGAGCCCACATCGCCTTGCAACAGCCGGTGCATCGGCGCCCTGCGCGCCAGGTCCCGGGCGATCTCCTCGCTGACACGCCGCTGCGCCGCCGTCAGCTGGAAAGGCAGCGCCGCAAGCAGCTGTTCGTGCAGGCCCTGGGCGCGCGCCGACAAGGGCTGCGAGCGCAGCCGGTCCCGCTCGCGCTTGCTTTCCAGCTGCGACAGCTGCTGCGCCAGCAGCTCCTCGGCCTTCAGGCGCTGCCAGGCCGGATGGCTGCGGTCCTCCAGCGCGGCCAACGGCGTCTGGGGCCCCGGTTGATGCAAAAAAGATAGCGTGTTGCGCAGATCCCAGGCGGGCTGCAGCCCCATCTGGTCTGAAAACCCGGGTGGCAGCGTGTCGGACAGGTCGGCTCGCGCCAGCGCCGCCAGCACGCACTTGCGCAGGTAAGCCTGGGGCAGGCCGGCCGTCGTGGAGTACACGGGCGTGAGCGCCTGCGGCAGCGCGGCCCCGGCGGCGCGGCAGGCCGGGTGCACCATCTGCCACCCCAGGAACCCGCCCTTGAGCTCGCCGCGCGCCAGCACCCGGTTGCCCACCGCCAGCGCCTTCTGCATCGAAGGATAGAAGCTGAAGAAGCGCAGCACGCAGGTGTCGCTGCCGTCGTCCACCGTCACCACCAGCTGCCGCCGGGGCCGGTAGGCGATCTCGCAGGCGGTGACGGTGGCCTCGATCTGCGCCGTGTCGCCCTCGCGCGCGTCGCGCAGCTTGACGATGCGGGTCTCGTCCTCATAGCGAAGCGGCAGGTGCAGGGCCAGGTCGATGTCGCGCGTGAGCCCCAGCTTGGCCAGGGCAGCATTCGGATCACCCGTGCGGGTGCTGGAAGCCTTGGGGCGGCCCGGCGGCTTCCGCGGTTCCGACAGCGCTTTGGTTTCCGGCATGGGACAATTCTGCCCTCCCCACTTGGAACGGGCGTCAGCGCTACGCGCAGCCGCAAGCGGCCAGGCAGAAAATGCATCGTTCCCACGATGCATAGCGACCCTCAAGCATGCGCACCTTCACCCTCGGCGACTTCGATTTCGCCCTGCCCCCCGACCTGATCGCCCAGCATCCTGCGCCGCAGCGCAGCGGCTCGCGCCTGCTCGATGGCACTGGCGCGGAACCCGTGGACCGCGTGTTCCGCGACCTTCCGTCATTGCTGCGCGCCGGTGACCTGCTGGTGTTCAACGACACGCGCGTGGTCAAGGCCCGCCTGTTCGGCGAAAAGCCCACCGGCGGCAAGCTGGAACTGTTGGTCGAGCGCGTGCTGCAAGGCCGCCAGGTGGTGGCCCACATGAAGGTGAGCAAGAAGCCGCCGGTGGGCACGGTACTCCAGATGCACGGCGGCTTCACCGCGACGCTGCTCGGGCGCTGGCCCGAGGAAGACGGCGCGCTGTTCCGGTTCGGCTTCAGCGGCGACCCGTACAGCCTGATGGAACAGCACGGCCATGTGCCATTGCCGCCGTATATCGAGCATGCGGACTCGGCGGAAGACGAGCAGCGCTACCAGACGGTCTTTGCGAAGAACCCCGGGGCCGTCGCCGCGCCGACCGCGGCCCTGCACTTCGACCAGGCGGTGCTGGCCGAACTGGCATCGCGCGGGGTCAGCCAGGCCAGCGTCACGCTGCACGTGGGCGCCGGCACCTTCCAGCCGGTCAAGACCGAGAACATCGCCGAGCACCGGATGCACAGCGAGTGGTACGACCTGCCGCAGGCCACGCAGGAGGCGATCGCGCAAACACGCCAGCGCGGCGGCCGCATCATCGCTGCCGGCACCACCACCGTGCGCACGCTCGAGTCCTGGGCGGCCACCGGCCAGGCCACCGGCGACACCAGCATCTTCATCACCCCAGGCTTCGAGTTCCGCGTCGTCGACCTGCTGGTCACCAACTTCCATCTACCGAAGTCCACGCTCATGATGCTGGTCAGCGCCCTTGCCGGCTACGACCACGTGATGGCGCTGTACCGCCATGCCATCGTCCAGCGCTACCGCTTCTTCAGCTACGGCGACGCCATGCTCCTGTCCCGCGAAAGCCCCTGACATGCTCCAGTTCGAACTGCTCGCCACCGAAGGCCTGGCCCGGCGCGGCCGCCTGACCCTGAACCACGGCGTGGTGGAAACGCCGATCTTCATGCCGGTGGGCACCTACGGCACGGTCAAGGGCGTGACGCCGCGCTCGCTGGAAGACATGGGCGCGCAGATCATCCTGGGCAACACCTTCCACCTGTGGATGCGCCCGGGGCTGGACGTGCTGCAGCAGTTCGGTGGGCTGCACCGCTTCGAGGCCTGGAGCAAGCCCATCCTCACCGACTCGGGCGGCTTCCAGGTCTGGAGCCTGGGCGAGATGCGCAAGATCGCCGAGGAAGGCGTCAAGTTCGCTTCCCCCGTCAACGGCGATAAGCTGTTCCTCACGCCCGAAATATCCATGCAGATCCAGACCCACCTGAACAGCGACATCGTGATGCAGTTCGACGAGTGCACGCCGTACGAGACCAAGGGCCACCTCACCACGGAAGCGGATGCGCGTTTCTCGATGGAGCTGAGCCGACGCTGGGCGGTGCGCTGCAAGGCCGAATTCGCCCGGCTGGAGAACCCCAACGCCCTGTTCGGCATCGTGCAAGGCGGCATGTTCGAGCACCTGCGCCAGGAGTCGCTGGAGGCCCTGGTGGAGATGGACTTCCCCGGCTACGCGGTCGGCGGCGTCAGCGTGGGCGAGCCCAAGGACGAGATGCTGCGCATCATGGCGCACACGCCGCACCGGCTGCCGGCGAACAAGCCGCGCTATCTGATGGGCGTGGGCACGCCCGAGGACCTGGTGGAAGGCGTGGCGCAGGGCGTGGACATGTTCGATTGCGTGATGCCCACCCGCAACGCGCGCAACGGCCATCTGTTCACGCGCTTCGGCGACTTGAAGCTGCGCAACTCCCGCCACCGCGCCGACGAGCGGCCGCTGGACGAGAGCTGCACCTGCTACACCTGCAGCAACTTCTCGCGCGCCTACCTGCATCACCTGGAGCGCTGCGGCGAGATGCTGGCCCCGATGCTGGCGAGCATCCACAACCTGCACTACTACCTGAACCTGATGAAGGAAGTGCGCGAGGCGCTGGAGGCGGGTCATTTCGCCGCGTACGCGAACAGCTTCAAGGCCGACCGGGCGCGCGGGGTCTGAGCCGCCGTTACCGGGGACAATCGAAGCGGTAGCGGCCGCGCGGTTTGCCTTCTTCCAGCATCTCGATTTCAATCTGGCAGGTATCGCCTTCCTGCGTCCATACGCTCAGGCGCGACATCTCCTTCGGCTTGCCGGCGGACGCCAGCACCGTGCCGGACTGGTCGATGCGCGACGAGCCGCTGCGCCCGGTCTTGACCACCGACATGCGGTAGCCGAGGCGCGCGTCCTGATCGGTCTGCACATAAGGCACCACCACCGCCGGGGCCGTGCCGGCGACGGTGTCCAGCCACACCTGCATCTGCATGTCAGCAACCATGAAATCCCCTGAAACGATTCGAACTGCCGGGCTTGGGCAACTGTCCAAGCCCGGCAGGGCTTGTGCGGCCCCAGGTCTCAGCGCTGAAGGATGGCGGCTTGGTTGTTGGAGCCGTTCTGGGTCATGGTGGCCTGGAAACCGACCCCCAACTGCGTGATGCGGCCATAGTTCCTTGCGCCGGTTCCAGTCTGGGTCAGGCTGGCGACGTTGGAAAACCCGTCTTGGGTGATCCAGCCGCTGTTGTTCATGCCACTCTGGTTCAGAGTAGCCTGGTTGTCGTTTCCTTTCTGGAACACGTCGGCAAGATGGCCGCTGCCGCCGCTCTGGGTGACATTGGCGATGTTCCTCTGCCCATCCTGCCGAACCACCGCGTGCGAGCTGGAGGTGTTGGACTGGGTGATGTGCCCTTGATTGTCGCCGCCGATCTGGGTCAGGCTGGCACTGCTATTGCTGGCGCCGTCCTGGGTGATCCTGCCAAGGTTTCTGTCGCCCTGCTGGTCGATCAGCGCGGTGGTGCCGGGATAGGAATTGCTCTGCGCGATACGGGCGTCGTTGTCAGCGCCCTTCTGCCGGACCTCGCCCGTTGCCTCGCTGTAGTTCTGGATCACTTCCCCATAGTTGCTGACGCCCTCCTGGCTGACGCGGCCCGTGGAGTCGTGCGTGCCGTTCTCCTGGCGCACGAGTGCCTCGTTGCCGTTGCCCGTCTGGTTGATGAAGCCCTTGTTGTTGTAGCCGCCCTGCTGGTCGACCCAGCCGTAGCCGCCGGTTTGGTTCACCTGCTTCACCATCGCCGTGTTGCTATGGCCACCGTTCTGGTCGATGGCCGCCACGCTGTTGGTGTTTTGCTGGTAGATGCCACCCTCGGCCTCGCCGACCGTGCCGGTGTTCGGATTGCCCGCCCGGTGGTTGTCGCCGCTCTGCTTCGTTCTGGCGGTCGCATTGCCGCTGTTGCTGTTCTGTTCGGTGAAAGCGGAGTTGCCATTGCCGGTCTGGGTTGTGGTCACATCCGCCTGTGCCGGCAGCGCCGCATACGCAAGGGAAAGGGCCATCACGATGGCGGAAGCTTGGAATCTCATGTCGATACTCCTGGTGTGAAAGATGGAAGAGGCCGAGGGGCTGGGTGCAATGACATGTTCAGTGCCCCTAGTACTGAACAATCCTGGTTGACTGATTGCCGGTCTGGCGCAGCACGGCGCTGGCGCCGACGCCGGTCTGGGTGATCTCGGTCCGGTTGCCGCCCGGCTGTTCGAGGAGCACTCGATGGCCGCTTCCCGACTGCTGGATGAAAGCGGCGTTGCCACCGCCGGACTGCTGCAAGTCGATGGCGTTGCCGGAGCCCGTCTGCGTCAGGCTGGCTGCGTTGCCACTTCCCGCCTGCACGGCCGTGATCGTGTTCGAGCTGCCGCTTTGCAGCGTGCGGACCTCATGACGCGCGCCGCTCTGGCGCAACGACCCGGCGTGGCCTGCGCCCTGTTGCTCGGCATCCGCACGGTGGCCCTGCCCGTGCTGCTGGACCGACGCGCCGCTGCCGCCGGCGGCTGCGAAGCCCGGCTCCGGCGGCCCCAGGTCGGAATGCCGGGAGAGGTCCGGCCCCGCCTGCGCATGGGCGCAGGCGATGGTCAGGAGCGCACCGGCGGCAGCCATGCGTGGGTGAAAGAGAAGGGTCACGGGCAAGGACATGCTGGAACCTCTGATCAGCGTGCGGACCGGTCCGCGCGCCGCGCCGGGGTGACGGGAGCCTCGCGCCTGGCGTCGGGAGCCTCGTCGTCCAGCGGCAGTGCGTACTCGTTGATCTCGCGCAGGTAGGACTGGAAGATGGGCGTCTGCCGGTCCTTGTCGTCCTTCAGTGCCCAATGCCCGTCCTTGACGCCTTGCACGATGAGGTGCACGACCGCGGACTCGATCGCCTCCTTCACGCACAGCTGGGCCGGCTCGTTGCGGGTGACGCCGCCTTCGAGCTCCAGCAGGCTCTTGAACGAGATGAACTTGAAGACGCTGGGCCGGACCTCGTACGAGTAGATGGTCTTGGTGGTCGAGACGCTGTTGAGGATGTGCCCGCCGCGCATGTCGACCGTGCGCAGGTTCACCGTCACCTGGTCCACCCGGTACTGGGTGGACAGCCCCACGCCCAGGTAACGTGCGCCGACGCCGCCGGTGCGCACGTTGCTCTCGTAGGCGATGACGCCGCCTTCGACCAGCACCGAGGCCGGGATCAGCTGGGGCAGGTTGACCGCGGGCGTTCCCTGTGCCTGCGGCATCTCCAGCGCCCGCACGATCTTGCGTTCGGTCAGCAGGTTCTGCAGGTTCTCGCGTTCGACGGGTGTGAACCACCCCGAGTCCTTCAGCGCCTTGACCAGCATGGAGGCCGCCCCCTGCGTGACCGAGGTCGAGAACGAGCTGTCGGGCGCCGGCTTGTACTGGCCGGTCTGGTCGCGGAAGGCGTACACCGCGGTCACGACCTTGCCCTTGGGTGACGGCAGGTGCACCAGGTCGCGCGTGACGGCACTGGGTGGGGTGAGCTGCGCGTTCGAAACCACCTCGGCGGGCGGCTGCTTCGTTGCGCAACCCGCCAGCAGCAACAGCCCGGGCAGCATGGCGAGGCCGGCGTACCTTGCCTTCATTGGGCCACCTCGAACATGGAGACGCCGCCCGTGGCCTTGTCGGTGGTGGTGACCCGCAGCTTCCCGCCGCCCAGGTCCGAGATGGCGATGGTGAAGTTGCCGGTCTGCACCGTGCCGGGCACCAGCCTGCCGTTGCTGCCGATGATGCCGGAGGTGGCGGCGGACGAGAGCTGGCTCAGGATCGACCGCTCCAGGATTTCGTTGAACTGCTGCAGCTGCGTTTTTTCCTGCAGCCCTCTGGCGCTCTGCGCGGACGGATCCTTGTGCTTGTCCTGCGCCTGCGCGCTGTTGAGAAGCGAGTTGTTGAGCGGGCTGCCCCCGAAACTGGGATTGAGCGGCACGTAGACCAGCTCGGTCGCACGTGCGCCTGGCAGCGCATGCGCCAGCAAGGCGACCAGAAGGGAAACGGGCAGCAGGCGGGACAAGGTTCTTGCAGGAGCGAAGGCTGGCATTGCGAGGTCTTTCTGGGCTGGGGGATTCAGATCTCGTCCGGGCCGAGGTCCGGATCGCGGAACAACTGCTTCTGGATCTCGCTCTCCACCACGTTCTGGTAGGCGAGGTCGGCGGCGGCTTCGCCGATGCCGGCGATGCGCGCACGGGCCGGCGGCAGCGCAGCCTGGAACACGCGCCGGCGCGAGAACTCCACCCACACCTGCGTGCCCAGGCGGACCGAGGGCCGCTCGACGACGGTCAGCGTGTACTTCTCGGTGTCGGGCTTGTCGCGCCAGGCCGCCACGAAGGCCTGGAAGAAGTCGTGGCCGGCCATGGTGATGGTCTGGTTGACCACGACCCCGTCATAAGCGCTGTCCAGCCCGCGTCCCTCCAACGCGGTCCCGAGTGATGCCCCCGGCGAGCCGGGCTGCTGCGCCGGCAAGGAAGGGGTGGCTGCAGGCTGCGGTGCTGGCGCGGCCTGCTGGGCTGCGACCGGCGTTCCCTGCAGGCCGCCCAGCGCCGGCAGCAGCACCGCGAGCAAACCACGGGCGGCAACGGCCGGCCAGGCGCTTTTGCTGAGTGTTCCTCCTGGCTGCCCGGGCATTCTTTGTGGTCCGTCGTGTGGTGTCTTGTTGCACGCATTTCAGACCGGCCAGCGCGCACGGCCAATCGCGCGATCTGGTTAATCGAAACAGGTGAGGCGCATAGGGCTGCGCAAGCCGCCGGTCGAGCTCGCAAGCAGGAAATGAGCGCCTTCCCAATGGATCAGGCGCCCCATCGCTTCGACAACGGCAGAGACTGTGTCCTCTCGTATCAAAGGCAAGATCCGGAAAAAGTGAAGTTTTCCTTCAAGTCGCCTTATTGCCGAGAAAGGCGGGCGTTAGCATGCACCCCCAAGAACAACAGGCCCGATTCGCGAACGCGCTATCGGGCAACGGATCCAGATGACTGCACTCGAACTGAACGTCGATCGCGCGATGAGCAACTTCCTGCAAGGGCACGGTGCTGGAGCCGTAGTGCCCCGACTGGTTCGGCCGGGCCAGCCGGTACGGGTGGCGCTCGTCGCCGCGGACGCCCATGTGCGCCAGGTCATCGCCCAGGAACTGTCCGCCGACTCGCGCACGGAACTGGTGGCCCACGCTTCGACGGTTCGCGGCGGCCGGGGCCTGCTGGGCGGCGCGTTCGACGTGCTGCTGGTCGACCTTGGCTTGCCCGACGGAAACGGGCTGGAACTCGTTGCGGACCTCAAGGCCGGCAGCAGCAATGCCGTAGCCGTCGTCATGTCGACCGCCGACGATGACGCGCAAGCCCTACAGGCGCTTTGCATGGGAGCGGCCGGCTGGGTCGTGCGCACAGCATGGCTGTGCAGCTTCAGCCAGGTGGTTCTTCAAGTCGCCAGTGGAGGAGCCGCCATGACGCACAGCCTGGCCCGTCAGCTGTTGCACTCCTTGCAGGCGCCGCGGACTGCGGCTCGCATCGAAACCATCCAGGGCCGGGATGGACTGACGGGCCGCGAGACCCAGGTGCTCAGGATGGTGGCCGGCGGGCTCAGCAGCCGGGCGATCAGCGAGCAGTTGGCGATCAGCGCCGACACCGTCAACGCCCACGTCAAGAGCATCTACCGCAAGCTGGGCGTGCACAACCGGGCGCAGGTGGTCCGCGCCGCGACCCGGTTGGGTTTGCTCGAATAACGCGCCGCTCAGGCCTCGCTGCGCGACGATTCCGGCCGCTTTGGCGAAAACGGGTAGGCGTTCCCGCCCTTGCCCTTGGCCGGAATCCGCAGCGACAGCACCATCGACGTGGCCAGCACCACCACCGTCATCCCGAGCGACCAGGCGACCGGGATCTTGTAGATGTCGATCAGCAGCATCTTGGTGCCGATCAGGACCAGCACCACGGCCAGCCCGTAGCTGAGCAGGTGGAAGCGCTCGTGCATCCCCGCCAGCAGGAAGTACATCGCGCGCAGGCCCAGGATCGCGAAGACGTTCGAGGTCAGCACGATGAAGGGGTCGGTGGTGATCGCGAAGATGGCAGGGATCGAATCGACCGCGAAGATCACGTCGACGACGCCGATCAGCAGGATCACCACGAACAGCGGCGTGGCCATGCGCACGCCATCCACTGTGGTGAAGAAGCGCTCGCCGTCGAAGTGGGGCGCCACCTTCATGCGCCGGTTGATCCACTTCAGGAGCGGGTTGTCGGCCATGTCGGGCTCCTGCCCGGCCGCCCACCACATCTTCACCCCGGTGAACACCAGGAAGGCGCCGAACACGTACAGGATCCAGTGGAAGCTGGCCACCAGCCAGGCGCCCACGACGATCATCACGGCACGCAGCACCAGCGCGCCCAGGATGCCGATCATCAGCACCCGTTTCTGGTACTGCGCGGGCACGCCGAAATACGTGAACAGCATCAGGAACACGAAGATGTTGTCGACCGCCAGCGCCTTTTCCACCAGGTACCCGGTGATGAATTCCAGCGCCTTGTCGCCGGCGACCGTCTGGCGTTCGGCGTCGCCGGAGGTGCCGCCCAGGTACCACCAGAGCCAGCCGACAAAGGCCATCGAGACCATCACCCACAGCACCGACCAGATGGCGGCCTCGCGCATGGTCACGGCGTGGGCCCCCTGCTTGTTCAGGCTGACAAAATCCACCACCAGGGCCGCCAGCACCACGGCGGCGAAGAGGGCCCACATCGTGGGCGTGCCGGTCATCATCATCGTTGTTCTCCGTTTCTTCTTTCGAGGGAGGCACCCACCGCATGGCAGCGCCGCTGAACTTTCACCATCTCTACTACTTCTGGGTGGTCGCGAAGGAGGGCGGCATCTCGCGCGCGGCCGATCGCCTGGGGATGGCCGTGCAGACGGTGAGCGCGCAGGTGCGTGCGCTCGAACAGTCCCTGGGCCACGCACTGCTCAAGCCCGCCGGCCGCGCCATCGCGCTGACCGAGGCCGGCGAGGCGGCCATGGCCTATGCCGACCAGATCTTCCAGCTGGGCGAACAGCTGCCGGCCGCCGTGCGCGATGCGGCCACGGGCCAGGGCATGCGCCTGCGCGTGGGCATTTCCGATGGGCTGCCCAAGCTGGTGGTGCGGCACCTGTTGCGCCCGGTGGTCGACGAAAACCAGGTTCGCCTCCTGTGCCACGAGGACGAGTTCGACCGCCTGCTCGCCGACCTGGCCCTGCACCGGCTGGACGCCGTGCTGTCGGACCGCACCGCGCCCTCCAACCCGAACCTGCGCCTGTACAGCCACAAGCTGGGTGAAGCGCCGCTGGCCTGGTTCGCACCGGCGGCGATGGTTCAGCCCGGCCACCGCTTTCCGGCGTGCCTGGCGGACTTGCCCGTCCTGCTGCCGACCGGCCACGCGGCGATCCGCGCCCGCATCGACCAGTGGTTCGAACGCGAAGGATTGCGGCCCCGGGTGGCCGGCGAGTTCGAGGACAGCGCGCTGCTGGCGGCCTTCGGGCGCAGCGGCATGGGCGCTTTCCCCACTTCGCAATGGTCGCGCCAGGAGATGCTGGCCGACCCCGGCCTGGTGCTGCTGGGCGACAGCCCGGAGCTGGTGGAGACGTTTTTCCTGATCTCCGCCGAGCGCCGCGTGCAGCATCCGCTGGTGCAGCGGATGCTCGAGCCCGTGGCTGTCCCGGCCGGCTGACCAAACAGCCGGTGGTGGCGTGGAGTGCATGGCTTCAGGCGGGAGTTCTGCGCCGCACCAGCCGGCGCAGCAGCACGTGGACGGCGGCGGCCGCGACCAGGAGCAGCAGCAGCCCGAAGCCCCAACCGATCCAGATTGCCGCGGTAATCCACACCGCGGCCGTCCCGGCGAATGGCAAGCTGGCACCCAGGCTGCCGAAGGCCCACTGCAATGCGGATTGCAGCGCCTCGAACCAGGCCGGGTCGATCCACAGGCGGACCCACTGCGGCAACGGCAGCGCCGCGATGTCCCGCGCGGCCTGCACCGCGGTGCCGGAAGCCAGCGCCTGGGCGATCCACTCCGTCGCTTCGACCGTGACCCAGGCGCCTGCGGTCCAGAGCAGCGCCAGCAGGCCGAAGACAATCCAGCTCAACACCGCCATGGCTGTCCTCAGGCGTTCGGCACGACCTGCTGGATCCCCGCGACGACCCAGCCGCCGAAGCCGGCGCGCGGCTTGGTCATGTGCCAGATTTCGTCCAGGTCCTCGGGCACGGCGGCGGCCTGCTCGCGCACGCTGCCGGTGAAGCGCACGCTGACGATGTAGCGGTCGGCCTCTTCCACCACTTCCACCACCTGCGCGTTCAGGCCGAACACCTCGGTGCGCTGAGGCTGGTCGCCCCGGGCTTCGATCTCGGTCCGCACGACCTCGAACATCTCCGGCGTGAGGTAGTCGCGCAGCCGCTGCAGGTCACGTGCATCGTTGGCCGATTGCAGCGCACTGAATTGCGCCATTGCATTGCGCGAGAAACCCGCGGCGTCGAAATCGGCGGGAATCGCGCCCGCGCCGGCCTGCGCAGCCGGCACGCCGCCCAGGGCGGAACCGATGCGCGCGCCACCGAAGGCACGGCCGCCGGCGGCCGCCCCGCCGGGAGCCGCGCCGGCGCCCGCCATCGCAGGCGTCGCGCTGCGCGCCATGCGGTTGCGCATGACCAGGCCCACCACCGCCAGCACCGCAAATGCCATCAGGGCGATCAGCATGATGTTCGCCAGCGCTTCCCCGAAGCCCAGATAGGAAGCCAGGGCCGCCAGGCCCAGGCCGGCCGCCAGGCCGGCCAGCGGGCCCGCCCAGCTGCGCTTGGCCGCCGCCCCGGCCGCGGCCGCGGGCGCCGCTGCGGTGGCGGCAGCGCCGGCTGCCGGAGCGGCTTGCGCAGGTGCGCCGGCCGCGTTCGGGGGGGTTGCAGGCTGCGTCACCTGCTGCCGTTGCATGCCGCCGGAACGAGCGCCGCCCAGGCGTTTTGCCTCTGCGTCCAGCGCGGCCGTCATGCCCAACGAGAGCACGACCACAGCCAATGCCAATGCCTTTTTCATGGGAATCTCCTTGACCAAAAATGAAAACACCCGCCACCATAAGCCAGGGGCGAAGAAGAAAAAAGCAGCAAGAAGCTGCCTTCTATTCAGTAAAAACCGAAGGTCGGCGTTAGAAGAACAAAGCCACCGCGAAGATGCCGACCATGACGAAGGCCAGCACGACCTTGGCCAGCATGCCTAGCATCAGCCCGAGCCAGGTGGCGACTCCCACCTTCATCGCCTGGCCGTGGTCGCGCCGCGCCATGAATTCGCCGACCGCGGCGCCCACCAGGGGCATGAACAGCACGCCGACGAAGCCCATGAAGATGCCTGCGACGGTGCCGACGGCCGCGCCAACGACGGCCAGCTTGCTCGCGCCCACCTTGCGCGCACCCATGACGCCGGCCACATAGTCCAGCGCCCAGGCGATCACCGCCAGGACCGTGATCACCGCCAGCGTGACCCACCCGACGCGCGTGAAATCGTCGATCCAGGCGCCGATGAAGATGCCCAGCAGCACAAACAAGGTGCCGGGCAGCGCGGGTAGCACCGTCCCGGCGATGCCCAACACGATCAGGCCCCAGCTCGCCACCCACCACAGCGCGTCGTTCACAACAGGCTCCCCGGAGCGGTTTCCAGCACCCGCGAAGGCACCATGTCCTCGCTGTTGCCGAAATCCCATTCGTCTTCCTCCTCCTGCGCGCCAACCGTTTCGGGCGCCATGCTTTCCGTGGCGCGCGACAGGCGAGCCTCTCGCCCGGGGCGCATCAGCAGGTGCTTGAACTGGGTGCGCAGCAGGTTGCGCATGCGGATCCAGTAGTCGGCGCGGCGCGTCTGGCGCGCGCGCTTTTCCGGCGACAGCGCCGTCGCCTCGAGCCTCTCGTCCGAGTTCAGCGGCAGGATCACCCAGCCGGGCGGGCCCTTCTTGGCGTCGAAGTGCTCCCACAAGGCGTCGTAGCTGGCATAGATGCGCTGGCCGGCCTTACGGTGCCGCTGGCGGAACTGGTAGCTCCAGCCCTGCAGCCGGTGCGCGCTGGGATCCAGCCCGATCAGGTGTAGCCCCCAGTAGCGGGCCAGCTCCTGCGCCACCCGCACCATCAGCACCGCCGGCTTCCAGCCCGAGAGCGCCTGGCCGATCTCCACCGGCGACAGCCGCAGCACCGGGTTGCGCTGCCCGCGCACGCCGCCGATCACCAGGCAGGCGACGCCGTCAACCCGGAAGCGCGAGAACGCCAGCACCGAGATATCGACCGGCTGCGATTTGTGCTGCACGTCGGCCGCGCGCTGCAGGGTCAGCGCCAGCAGCAGCTCGCCTTCCGGACTGGCCTCCGGGGCGCGCCGCAACTGCAGGTGCATGAATTCGTAGCCGCGGGGCGCCGGCAGGTCGGCCAGCACCAGCGGATGGCCGTTGCCCAGCCGCTCGAGCGCGTCGGGCTGCAGCGCCAGCTCGAGCCAGTCCACATGTTCGATCAGCTGCACCACGCGCGCCGTGATGTCGGTGCCGCGGTGCACGGACGGCCGCGCCGCGCGCAGGTACTCGCTCGGCAGATCCTGGACGATGCCGCGGGCCTGCAGCTCGGCCACCACCGACATCCAGCGGCGCAGGGCCTTGCCATGGAACGAAGTCGCTGTCAGCGCACGCCACAGCAGGCGCGCCCGCGAAACGCCGCCGCCCGCGCTGGCGTGGCGCAGCGCCCAGCCGATCCCGCTCCAGACGCCGGGCACGCGGGCGCGGGCTGTCATTGGCCGGTGCGGAACACCGTCAGCACGCCGGTGTAGCCGTAGAGGTGATGGCGCGCGACTTCGCCGCCGGCAAAGAACCCGACCAGCGGCACGTCGCCCAGCGCATGCCGGACGATCTGCAGTTCGGCGCTGGGCCCCCCGAAATGCGGGCCGCCGCGGCCCGCGCAGCTGACGTAGATGGCGCCGGCGATGCGCCGGGCGGGGCTGGGCAGCGCCTGCGGCTCGGGTGCCGCCAGCGCCGCGGCCACGCCGTGCGGCATCTCCTCGGGCTCGAGCTCCTCGCGGATCTCGGCGCAGATGCGCATCAGGTCGGCACGCGCGGCCTGCGCGTTGCGCCGGCAGAACGCCATCCGCATGCCGGTGTCGACCACGCTGGCCACGGCCACGCCGCGGCGTCCCGGGTCCAGGCCGATGATGTGGCGCACCACCACGTCGGCGCCGAAGTTGCCGGTCCGGCCCACCGCGTCGGCACCGGCTTCGGTCAGGCCCACCAGCGTGGCGCGCAACGCCTCCATCGCGGCCTGCGGCTCGTCGAGCGAAATGTCGGCGTCGGCCAGCAGCACGTCCAGGGCCGGCTCGCCGTCCAGCTCCAGGATCAGGTTGCCCTGCGCCGCGGTGATCTCGCGCTGCCCGGTGATCGGCTGGCAGCCCTGGGTGACGCGCGACACCAGCGTCACGCCCTCGCCGAAGGCCACGCCCGAGAGCCCGCCGCGGAACACCCCGCTGGCCTTGCCCTGGCCCTTGATGTTGCCGTTGCCGCTGGTAGCGAACTGCACCGTGTCGCCGCGGCTGGAAGCCAGCCCGCCGAACAGGTAGCCGGTGGCCGTGCGGCCGGCCATTTCGGCGATCAGCTCGGCGACGTCCGGCGTGGCGGCATCGGCATGCACCAGCGCGGTATGCGGCTCGAAGCCCATGCCCTCCCCTACGCCCAGCGGCGCGACGCCGGAGAACACGCGGTACTGGTCGCTCGGCAACGCGCACAGCATCACGGCCAGCGCGGGCTCGTCGAAATACTCCACGTTGCTGGAGGCGATGCCCACCCCCACCGTCCCCGACCAGTCGGTGATCTCGGGCAGCTCCGCCGCCATGTGGTCGAGGATGTCCTGGGCGTGGGGTGCGTAGTGGTCCGTGATGTACAGCAGGCCCAGCGTCGGGCCCGAGGCGTAGTCGCGCAGCGCCATCTGCGCGCGCAGCTGGGCCAGCACCAGGCCGGCGGCCATCTGCCACTGGGGGTGCGTGGCATGGCCGAAGGGGAACAGCTTCATCGGCAGCCTTCGAAGGTCAGCGCGTGGCCCCGGTGCTCTTGCGCGCCCGCTTGGCCGGCGCCTTGCGCGCCGCACCCTTGCCGGCCGAGCGGGCGACGCCCGCCGCCTGCTTCAGGGCTTCCTTGGCGACGCCTGTGGCCATGTTGCGGGCGGCGTCCACGGCGGTATTGCGCGCCGCGTCCTTCATCGCGTCAGCGGCGATCTGCTGGAACTGCTGCGTCAGCGCGCCCCACCACTGCAGCGGGTCGACCACGCCGGCCGCCTGGTCCTGCTTGCCCGCGTTCTTGCCCGTCGCCGCCGAGGTGACCGCCTGGGCCGTGGCCGCCGCCTTTTCGACGCCGCCAGCCAGGGTGTCCGCAGCCTTGAGCTTGAGCGCATTGGCGACGTCGCCCATGTTGAAGTTCATGCCCTTGAGCGTGGCCAGCGTCATCTTCTGCACCTCCAGCGCCTGGATGGTGGCGCCCAGCGCCTTGGAGTTCTGGTCCAGCCAGAAATGCACCGCCTTGAGCTCGGTGATGCGCTTGTCCAGCTCCTCGACGTTCAGGGTCGGCGCCACCCAGTTCGACAGGTTGGGCATCTGCGGAATGGTCTGCGTCGCCCCTTTGGCGATGTTCTGCAGGAAGTCGAAGCCGGGGACGAATTTGCCGAAGCCGAAGTTCTCGTTGTCGCTCATGGGCTCGCTCCAGAGATATGGCAGCGAGCTTAGCAGGCGCAAACTCAGGCGTCGAACCGGGGTAAACCGAAAACGAAAAATTCGGTGACGCAGGTCGCGGACAGACGCAGCGGCTCGCCACGGGCCGCCTCCAGGGCCGTCCACCGGCGGAAGTCCCATTCGTTGGCGCGACCGCCGCCCTCAAGGCAGAACAGAAGATGCGCTTGCGCTGTCGTGTCCAGCTCCCATGCGGCCCCTGGCTCCAGCCGCAGCTGCGCCAGCCGCAGCCCCAGTCCGTTGAAGCAGCCCAGCTCGCGCTGGCTCACCCCCGGGGCTGCGGACCGCCAGCCGAACCGCTCCGGCTGAAGCAGCACCGGCGCCCCGTATTGGGGCTTCGGGTAGGCCACCGGTCTGCCGTTGACGTGCTCCCAGACTGCTTCGTAACTGTCCTGGTTGTGCTTTTTCCCGTGCTCGTCCGTCCAGCTGTAGACGCCGTCCTCGAACCGGCCGCGGGATGCGAGCGCCTCGACCCCGCGGCGCAGTTGCGAGCGGCTCATGAACCCCTGGCCACTGGGACCGCCCAACTGGAGCAGCAGCGTCGTGCTGCGGCCCTGCGCGTCCTGTGTGTAGTAGGTGCCCTCGCAGAAGTAGCCCACCGATCCCTTGTGTTGCACCTGGTCCGGACCGAAGCCGAACGAGCCCTCGAGCATGACGCGCACCTGCTCGAAGTTGTGCCGGTGGCGTGGCGTCGCGAAGGCATCGTGGACGTCGACCAGCTGCAGCCCATAGTTGCCGGGCGTTCCTTCCTGCCCGCCCATGAGGTCGTGGAACTGGATGCGGCCGGAGCGAAACCCGCTCCTCACCGGCTCAACCGGCGTCAGCGCCTCGAAAGCTTGGATCCTCATGGCTGCTTCGCTCAATTGACCGTCGCGCCGGACCCCTTGACGATGGGCCCCCAGCGGCGGATTTCGTCCTGCACGAAGCGGCCGAATTCCTCCGCGGCCATGGGCGGCGCGGGATTCAGGCTGGCGGCTTCGAGGCGCTGGCGGGTGGCCGGATCGGCCAGCGCAGCCGTGAACGCCGCGTTGAGTTTGGCGACCGCGGCCGCCGGCGTACCGGCCGGTGCCCATACCCCGTACCATCCTGCAACGTTGAAGTCCTTGAGCCCTGCCTCGGCCGATCCAGGCACGTCGGGAACGAACTTGTTGCGCTCGGGCGTGGTCACCGCCAGTGCCTTCAGCCGCCCGTCGCGAACCAGCGGCATGGCCGAAGTCGGTGCCGTGATGGTCATCTGGATAACGCCCCCGGCCAAGTCGCGCACCGCTTCAGAAGAACCCTTGTAGGGCACGTGCGTCATGTTCAGGCCCGCGACCTGGTTCAGGTAACCCCCGGCAATATGCCCAGGTGAGCTCAGGCCGGAGGACGCGAAGTTGAGGCGGCTGCCTTCCTTGCGCGCATGAGCGATGAATTCCTGCATATTGCTCACCGGAAGGGTCGAGGGCACCACGATCACCATCCCCTCGCCCACTGTCAGCCGGGCGATCGGAGCGAAGTCCTTGACGGGGTCGAAGGGCAGCTTGGAGCCGAACAGATGCGGATTGACCGCATGGCTGAAGTTGCCCCCCATCAGGAGCGTATAGCCATCCGGCGCAGCCCGGGCGACAGCTTCACTGGCGATATTCGTCGCGGCGCCGGGACGGTTCTCCACCACCAGCTGCTGCCCAAGCTGGCGAGAGACTTCGGTCCCAAGAATTCGCGCCAGCGTGTCGCCAGACCCTCCGGCGGCAAAGCCCAGGAGGATTCGCACCGGCTTCACGGGATAATTCTGCGGCCAGGCCAGGCCGCAGACACTTGCCGCGACGAGGCCGGCAACGCCGCCGAGCCAGTGCCGGCGGCTGAAGACTGAGACGGTATGCCGCATTGCTTGCTCCTTTTTGTCAGACAATATTAACAGACAAACGTCGATCATGGATCCAGTCAAGACGGCTCCGGCCAGCGGCAGGTCTTCGCCTGGGGCGGGCGTCACCGAGCGGCTCGTCGGCGAGCTTGCCGCCGGCATCATGGAGGGGCAGCTGGCTCCGGGCCAACGTCTGGTGGAAGCAGACTTGCAAGCCCGCTATGGTGCGGGACGCAGTTCCGTGCGGGAGGCCTTGCAGCAGCTCCAGGCACAGGGCCTGGTCTGCTTCGCTCCCAACAGGGGGGCTTCGGTCAGGCAACTGAGCCGAACCGAAGTGTCCGACCTGTTCTCGATCCGCGAGCGGCTCGAAGGGCTGGGCGCCTTCCTGGCGGCGACGCACGTTGCCAACGACACTGCCGACAAGCAGCACGTGGCGAAGTTGCGCAAGACGCTCGCGGCCATGGAAAAGCTGATGCTCCGCCCGGACGCCCTGGCGTATGGACGGCTCAACCGCGAGCTGCATGCCACCCTTTTGCTGCTTAGCGGCAACGCCGAGTTGTTGCGGCTGGTCAACCAGCTCAACCTGCCGGTGTTCCAAGCCCAGTTCCGCGGGTTTCTCAAGCCCGAGAACCAGCGCAGTTCGCACGAGATGCATTGCCGCATCGTCGCGTCCGTCCTGGAAGGGGATGCGCCAAGCGCCGACGCACTCATGCAGCGTCACGTTCGTCTCGGGCTAAAGCTCGTGCTTCGCTGGCCCAACGAGAATTTCAGGGCCGAGTAGCGCAGCCGGACTCAGCGGATGGGCACCTCGAGCAGGTCGCGGCCCAGGATGATGGGCCCACCGAAGTGCTTGCGCGCAGGCCCGACCCAGTCTTCTTCTGTGATCTGCGGATCGTCCGCGGGAACGAAGTGGGTCAGGATCAGGTTCTTGACTTGAGCCTGTTGCGCGATGCGCCCCACATCTTCTGACAAGGTGTGGCTGGCACGCAGGTGATCCTGAAGGGTCCGGGCATTCGTCGACAGGCGCCTGCCGGCCCGCGCGATGCCTGCAGCATCCATGACTTCATGGATCAGGTAGTCGGCTCCCTTGGCAAACTCGGCCAGCGGCGGGTGGTAGGCGGTGTCGCCCGAGAAGACGATCGTCTTGCCGTGGGCCTCGAACTTGAGCGCATAGCTCTCGTCGATGGGTGGATGCCGGTTGCGCAAAGCCGTCACCTTGACCACACCGTTGTCCATGACCAGGCCTTCCGAAAAATCACGGGCCACCACCAGTGCGCGCGGGTCTGGACGCCCTTCATCGGAGATCCTGGTCTCGATGTCCAGCCGGTTGGCCTCCCAGAAGGCGCGATCGAGCGCTTCGAACCCTCTTGGCCCGAAGGTCCTCACAGGCTCGCGCAGGCCGACCACCCAAGCGTTGTAGAGGAGATTGCCGTAGTCGAGATTGTGGTCGGAATGGTGGTGGGTGATGAACACATAGCGCAGGGATTGAAGCGGCACTTTTGCCTGATTCATCCGCAATGTGACGCCGTATCCGGTGTCGACGACGTACGCAGCGCCGTTGATCACCAGGACATTGGACGTGGGGAATTGCCGGTCCGAACGGACGGACGGCCCGCCTTTGGTGCCGAGCAGCACCAGTTTGATGTCGGCCGGCTGAGCCAGTGCGGGCGATGCGAACAGGCCCGCCAGAACAACCAGCCCCGCTTGAATCCAGCTGCGCATCCGCATGATGACCCCCAGATCGTCCGACAATACTATCAGACAATGATGCGGGTCGGGCCGGCCGGCACCGAAGTGCTTGCGGAGTTCACCGGCGCAGACGGTGCCGCCCTGGCCGAAATGGCGTTTTCGCGCCGCGAGGGCGCTGGCCGCTAATGCTTGTGGGTCGTGGCCGCGGGCGCCGCCGGCGTCGGCGCTGGCGCCCGCGAGCTCACCGGCACCTGCACCGCCAACTGGCTCTGCTGGCCCTTGGCATTGCGGAAGGTCAGGGTCACCGGCACGGTGGTATTCACCGCCAGGGGCGCCTTCAGGTCCATCAGCATCAGGTGGTTTCCGCCGGGCTTGAGTTCGACCGGCTTGCCCGCGGGCAGCTCCAGGGCCTTCAGCGGCCGCATCTTCATCACGTCGCCTTCCAGCTTCATTTCGTGGACCTCGGCGACGCCCGCGGCGGGCGATGCCACGCCCACCAGCGACAACGGTTCGCGGGCCGTCAGGGTCATGAAGGCGCCGGTGCCGAGCTGGCCCTGCACGCTGGGGCGGGCCCAGGCGCCCGCGGCGGCGACGGGGGCGGTCTGGGCCGAAGCGGCGCCTGCGGCCGCGAGGAGGAAGGTGGCGATCAATGTCTTCATGGCTCGCATCATCGGTGGTTGTGGCCGTCCGCGCCAGCCAGCCACGCTGCAGCGCTTACCATGAAGCCTCATCCGGAGAACGCATGCAACGATTCACCATATCGCTGGACGACGAGCTGGCCCTGGCGTTCGACCGGCTGATCACGCGGCACGGCTACGTGAACCGGTCCGAGGCCGTGCGGGACCTGATCCGCCAGCACCTGGGGCAACGGGCACTGGGCACGGTGCAAGCCCCCTGGAGCGCGGCCGTGGTGGCCTTCGTGTACGACCCCCACGAGCAGACCGTGGCCGCCCGGCTTGCAGACTTGCAGCACACGCATCACGACCTGGTGGTGAGCGGGCACCGCGTGCCGCTGGACCACCACGACTGCCTGGAAACACTGGTCCTGCGCGGCCCGGCCGACGCGGTGCAGGCGTTCGCCGCGCAGGTCACGGCGCTGCGCGGCGTGCGCAACGGCCAGATCCATGCCATCCCGCTGGCCGAACACGGCCGCCCGCACAGCCACGGCCCGCTGGCGGCCGGCCCGCACCGGCACCTCAAGCCGGTGACATGACCCCATGCTTTGCTCGGCCTTGAATCCTCCTGGAAGGCCGGTGCGTATGATGAATTCTCCAAACCTCATACGCCGGAAGCAGCCCATGACACGCTTTGCCTTGCGCGCCACCACGTGCGCCGCGCTGACCTTGCTGGCCGGCGCCGCCGCGGCACAGGCCGGGGACCCCACGCTCAAGGCCATCGACATCAAGGGCCAGGCCCTGCTCCAAAGCGAGAGCACGCCGGCCAGCCGCAGCAGCTTCGACGCCGCCGAGATCCGTGAGCTGGGCGTGAGCCAGCCCGAGCAGGTGCTCTCGCGCGTGCCGGGCCTGCGGGTGATGACCTACGGGTTGGGCGGGGTGGTCAACGTGATCTCCCTGCGCGGCTTCGGCGGCGGCGCGCATGGCGGCGACCTGGGCTTCGTGCTGGACGGCATTCCGCTGAACGAGGCGATCTCGCATTCGGACGGCTATGCCGACCTGAACGTGGTGATCCCGCTGGAGCTCGAGCGCATCGACGTCGTGAAGGGGCCCAGCAGCGTGCTGGTGGGCAACTACAACCGCGCCGGCTCGGTGTTCCTGCAGACCCGGCGCGGCGGCAACTACCAGCTGGCCGATTTTTCGGTGGGTTCGTTCCGCACCGCCGACACCCAGCTGGCCGGCGGCTGGGACCTGAACCGCGGCAGCCTGAACCTGGCGGCGCAGCTGTTCACCACCCACGAATTCCGGCCGCAGTCCGGGTACGACCGCGGGACGCTGTCCGGCCGCTGGGGCACGGCCATCGACCGGGGCGAGCTCAGCGTCTCGGCACGGGTGCACCGGGGCGAGTGGGATTCGGCCAGCTACCTGACCCAGGCCCAGTTCTTCGGCGGCAACCCCTATGGCCGGGACCCGCGCGCGCAGAACGACGGCGGCGAGAAGACTTTCCACACGCTGCGGGTCGACGGCTCGCGCCAGCTGTCGGACAGCGTCAAGCTGCTGGCTTTCGCCTACGGCACGCGCCAGACCTACACCCGCTTTTTCAGCCGGCCGGTGAGCACCACCGCCTGGCGCCAGCGCGACGAGACCTACGGCCGGGACGTGGCCGGCGCCGGGGCGAGCCTGAACGGCCTGGGCCGCGTCGGCGGCATGCCACTGAAATGGCTGGCCGGGCTGGAAACCACGCGCGAGACCACGCACTACGACTACTTCGACGGCACGACCCAGCGCGCCCGCCTGGGCGCCCCGGCTGCGCGCCAGGACCGCGACTACCGCTTCAACTCCACGGGCGCGTTCGCCGAGGCGGAGCTGACCTACGCGCCCTGGCTGCGCCCGACCTTCGGCGTGCGCCATGACCGCTACGGCGGCTCGTGCCGCAGCAACGGCGTGGAGGTGGTGGGCGGGGGCGATCCGCCCTGCAACCTGCCGCTGCGCGATGCGAACCACACCAGCCCCAAGCTGGGGGTCCGCTCCACCGTGGCCCCGGGCGTGGACCTGCGTGCCAGCCGCAACGAAGGCTTTCAGCTGGCCAACGTGCGCGGCCTGTTTTCGCCGGGCAACAACGCCCAGCCCACCGAATACGTCCAGCACGAAGTCGGGGTGACGCTGGGCCCTTGGCGGGGCGCGAAGTTCGACGCCGCCGTGTTCCGCCTGGACAGCGACAACGAAATCCGGGAGATCCCGGCGGGCTCGGGCGTCTTTGTCAATTCGGGCCAGACGCGCCGCAAGGGGTTCGACCTGTCGCTGCTGTGGGCGTTCGCGCGCGACTGGGACGTCTCGCTCGGGTATGGGCAGGCCGAGGGCACCATCCGCGCCAACCCCAACCCGGCGCTGATCGGGCGCAAGCTCAATGGCGTGCCCCGCGACACGGCCACCGCGGCCATCCAGTACGCACCGGCGCAGGGCTGGGGCGGCTACGCCACCGTCAACCATGTGGGCCGCTACTTCTATGACGCCGCCGGCTTGAACACCCTCAGCTACCCGGGCTTTCGCACGCTGGACGCGGGCATCACCTGGCGCGGCCAGTGGGGCGCCAACGCGGTGAAGGCGCGGCTGGCGGTGACCAACCTGGCCGACAAGGCCTACGCCAGCAACGCCTTCCAGATCGGCGGGGTGGCCCTGGTCGCCCCCGGCGCGCCCCGGGCGGTGCAGGCCGGTGTACAAATCGACTTTCAATGAGGATCACCATGCAAAGCTTCTTCGCACGACCGGCGCTGGCCGCCCTGGCGCTGGCCGCGGCCGGGTCCGCCCTGGCCCACGACGCCCTGTTCGAGCCGGCCACCCCCGCCGCGCCGGGCCGGTACATCGTGCGCTATGCGGACGAGGGCAAGCCGCTGCCGTATCCGCCGGCCAAACTGACCAAGGTGTGGGGCTACGACGCCGCCGGCAAGACGCTGGCGCTGCAGGCCAGCCCCGAGACGGATGTGGTGCGCGTGCAGGCTCCGCGCGAGGCCACGCTGCTGGCGCTGGAGTTCGACAATGGCTTCTACAGCCGCACCACCTCGGGCACCGTGAACAAGCCCATGAACGAGGCGCCCGGCGCGGTTTCGGCGCTGTGGGCCAAGAAGACCGGCAAGTACGTGGTGCAGTGGACGCCGCAGGTGGCGCAGCCCCTGGGCATGCAGTTCGAGATCGTGCCGCTGGCGGCCGCCGCTCCCAAGGCGGGCGACACGCTCACGGTGCAGGTGCTGTTCGAAGGCAAGCCGGTCGAAGGCATCAAGGTGTCCAAGAGCGAACATGGCAGCGGCGAGAAGACCGACGCCCAGGGCCGCGCCAGCTACCGGGTGGACGCCGGCCGCAACTTCATCTGGGCCGAGCGCCGGGCCCCGGTCAGGGGCGACCCGCGGCACGACTCGCTGGCCACCGCCAGCAACGTCGTGTTCCAGGCCAACTGATGCTGCGGGCATCCGCATCGCGCTGGGCGGCGCTGGCGGTCCTGCTCCTGGCCAGTGCCGCGGCCCAGGCCCATTCCGACCAGGTCACCACCGGCGGCTTTCTCGCCGGCTACCTGCATCCGCTGACCGGGCTCGACCACCTGCTGGCCATGATCGCCGTGGGCATCTGGGGCGCGGCGCTGGGCGCGCCGCTGATCTGGGCCTTGCCGGTGGTGTTTCCCCTGCTGATGGTGGTGGGCGGCGTGCTGGGCATCGCGGGCGTGCCGTTGCCGTACGTGGAAACCGGCGTCGCCTTGTCGGTCCTGGTGCTGGGCCTGGCGATCGTGATGGCGTGGCGCGCACCGGTGGCCGTGGCCCTGGCCATCGTCGCCGCCTTCGGCGTGCTGCACGGCCACGCCCACGGTACCGAGCTGCCGGGCTCGGCCGCACCCGCGGCTTATGCGGCCGGCTTCGTGGTCTCCACCGGCCTGTTGCATCTGGCGGGCATCGCGCTGGGTGCCTTGCGCTCGCTGCCGCGCGGTCCGCTGCTGGTACGGGCGGCCGGCGGCGCCATCGCAGCGGTGGGCTTGTGGATTCTCGCGGGCGCGGCCGGTGCGGCGTGAAACGGCCGCGGCCTGGCTCCTGACGGTGGCCGGGCCCGCCGCGGCGCACGGCGGCTTCGGCGGCGCCACGTCCCTGGGCAGCGGTGCGCTGCACCTGTTGACGTCCCCCTTGTCGCTGGCCGCATTGGCCGGCCTGGTGCTGGTGCTGGGCGCGCGCCCGGTGCCGCCGGCCTGGGCCTTGGCCCTGCTGGCCGCGGCGGCGGCCGCGGGCGGTGCCGTACTGGCCGCCACCACGCCCGCCTGGGTGGCTCCAGCCTGTGTCGCCTTGCTGGGCCTGCTGGCCGCGGCTGCCCTCCCTTTGCCCGCCAGCGCGGCGGCCGTCCTGGCGCTGCTGGGTGGCGCCGGCGCGGGCATCGGCGCGCAGCTGGATGCTCCGCTGGCCTGGAAGCCGGTGGCCGGGGCCGCCGTCACCCTGGGCTTCGCGCTCACCGCGCTGTTGGCCGGCTATGGCGACCTGGCGGCCTGGCGGCGTGCCGGTGCGGTGTTGCCGCTGGCGCGCCGCATCCTGGGCGCCTGGGTGGCCGCGATCGGCCTCCTGCTCGGTGCCCTGGCGCTTTTTCAGGGGAAAACCGGGCTCTAGCCCTTCTCCGCGGGCGCGGTCCGCTATGAAAAGCGTAGCTAATCAGAACTTGGGCGGGCGCTTCTCGCGCAGCGATGCCAGCCCTTCCTTCACGTCCGGCCCGGCGAACCCCATGAATTCCAGCGCGAGCGAGGTGTCGAAGGCCGGGCCCGCCTGGCGCAGCCAGTTGTTGAGCGAGTACTTGGTCCAGCGGATCGCCGACTGCGAGCCCTGCGCCAGCCGATCGGCGATCTCGTAGGCCTTGGGCAGCAACTGGTCGTCGTCGACGGCCAGCGAGACGAGGCCGATGCGTTCGGCCTCCTCGCCGCTGACCGGCTCGCACAGCATCAGGTAGTACTTGGCCTTGGCCATGCCGCACAGCAGCGGCCAGACGATGGCGGCATGATCTCCGGCGGCCACGCCCAGCCGGGTGTGGCCGTCGACGATCTTCGCGCTGCGCGCGGCCACCGAGATGTCGGCCAGCAAGCCCGCCACCAGGCCGGCGCCGACGGCGGGCCCATGCAGCGCGCTGACGATGGGCTTGTCGCAATTGATCACGTTGTAGACCAGGTCGCGCGCTTCCTTCCAGACGCGGGTGCGCACCTCGAAGTCGGCGGCCATGTCCTGCACCAGGCCCAGGTCGCCGCCGCCGGAGAACCCGAGCCCCTCGCCGCGCAGCACCGCGCAGCGCACGCTGTCGTCCGCGCCCACGTCGCGCCAAATCTCGGCCAGCTCCCGATGGCCGGCGTGGCCGGCGGTCGGCAGCTTGCCGTTGGCGGCCCGCATCTGGATGTCGAGCACGCCGCCACCGGGGCCGCGGCGGGTGATGGAGAGGGTCTGGTAGCGGGTGTAGTCCATGGCCGGGATTGTGATTCACGCACCTCGGGTCTGGTGTCTCGTGGCAGGCGTTCATGGGCAACTGTCAAACATGACAGGCTTGTCACCCCAGCGCCAGCTCGACAGAATCCTTGCGCATCAGGAGGGGGGGAAAGCGATGCTGTTCACATACGGCCCGGGGGTCACACGCACGGTGGCCATCCCCGCGCCTGGCGCATGGCTGGCGAGCACGCCGGCCAACGACGGCCACTGGTATTCAAGAACCGTGCGCCGTAGTGCGCCACTGCAGAGGCTGGATGCGGCCCTCCTGGCCTTCAACGGAGTTCCAGGCCTCCAGAATTTCACGAACCTGGAGAACGCGTACAACGCATGGCACGGCACCAAGGTCAACTGCTTCGGCAACTTCTCCAGCCGGCGCGCCGCGGCCACCAACCCGCTGGAGGCCGCCCTGATCACGCATCGACAGTGGCTCAATGATGCCGCTACCGTGATGGCACGCGTGGAGGCGGGCCTGGGCGCATTGAACTGGAAGAACAACATCCTGTGCGCCGAGCTTTACCGCCGGGAGCGGGACGTTCGCTGGGCACCGCTGCAGCAAAGAGACATTTTTGCGATCGCATCGGAACAGGTTCTCACGAGCGGATGGGTCCACCCGCCAGGGCCGCCTGATGTGGCCGCCTGGAGTGCCGTTGGCGCGGCGGAGCGTCAGCGCCTGGCGCAATGGCCGCACCTGAATGCCGGCATTCACGACCGCATGCGGCGGGTGACCGGCATCGATCCCGGGGATCCGACGCAATGGCCCCCCTGGCAACACCGGCTTCCAGCAGCCCCGGCACCCGACGTGCCATTCGTTCGCAAGGGACTGTTCTGCCACTCTTGCGCCGCACTCGCGGTGGAATATCTCTATGCCAACCGCGCGGCGCTGGTCCTGGGCACCCACTACACCATCCATTCGATCGACGTGATCCACCAGCAGCCCGCGGCGGACGATCCGACGCGGACTTCCCACTGGTGGGTGTGCGTGAACGGCCCGGCGCAGATCACCTATTTCCCGGGAGGCGCTGTCGCCAACTTTCCGGACTGGCAGTCCTTCGTGACCCACCTGCCCATCACAGGCGGCTTCGTCGTGGACATCTGGGGATCTCTTTGGGCGGATCAGGAGCCGGATCGCTTCGCGCGCGCGCGCAATGCGGCCGCCACCGCCGGACCTTGCGTGATTCCGGTACCCGATGATTTCCTGGACAACACGCCCACGATCAGTCGAGCACGCGAGGTCTGGTAAGACACGCCGGTGTCTGAACGCTGGGGGGGCGGCTCCGGTGCCGCTCTCAGGAGAACTCCCGTCGGCTAAGCTTTCCCCATGCGCTCTGTCTTCCACCTCGCCTTCCACGTGACCGACCTGGACACCGCCCGCCGCTTCTACGGCGACGTGCTCGGTTGCGCCGAAGGCCGCAGCGCCGACACCTGGGTCGATTTCGATTTCTTCGGCCACCAGCTCTCGCTGCACCTGGGAGAGCCGTTCAAGACCGGACGCACCGGTCGCGTGGGCGACCAGCTGGTGCCCATGCCGCACTTCGGCCTGGTGCTGGAGCTGCCCGAGTGGCAGGCCATGGCCCAGCGCCTGCGCGCGGCCGGCACGGCCTTCGTGCTGGAGCCCCAGGTGCGCTACCCCGGCGAGCCAGGCGAGCAATACACCATGTTCTTCTGCGACCCGTTCGGCAACCCGATCGAAGTCAAGGGCCTGGCCAGCCTGGCCGGGTTGTACGCGCAGTGACCGCGCGCGCGTAGGCCTGCTCCTACAGGGGCAAGCGGTCCCCGGGGCTGGTAGGCGGGCCGGGGCTCTGTTACGGTCGATCTCCATGAAATTCGTGGACATCCTCAGTCCGGGCTGCGCCCTGTTCCTGGACTTCGACGGCACGCTGGTGGACATCGCCTCGCATCCGCAGGATGTGATCGTCCCCTACGGCCTGGTCCCCACGCTCATCGCGCTCCAGCAGTACCTGGGCGGCGCCGTCGCGGTGGTCAGCGGACGGCCGATCAGCGAGATCGACGACTTCCTCGCGCCGCTGCACCTGCCGGTGGCGGGCGTGCACGGCGCCGAACGGCGCACCGCGGCCGGCGGGCTCGACCGGGTCAGCGGCCATCCGCTGGAGGAGGTCGAGCGTGCCGCCGCCGCCCTGGTGGCCGCGCACCCGCGCCTGCTGGCCGAACACAAGACCGCCTCGGTGGCCCTGCACTACCGCCAGGCGCCGGAGCTGGAGGCGCTGTGCCTGGAGGCCATGCGGGAAGCGGTGGCGCGGTCGCCCGGCCTGACCCTGCTGCGGGGCAAGATGGTGGTGGAAGCCAAGCCCGGCAGCGCCAGCAAGGCCGGCGCCATCGAAGCTTTCCTGCGCGAGGAGCCGTTTGCCGGCCGCACGCCGGTGTTCATCGGCGACGACATCACCGACGAGGTCGGCTTCGCCGCGGTGCAGCGGCAGGGCGGCCTGGGCGTCAAGGTCGGCGAAGGGCCGACGGTGGCCTGGCAGCGCCTGGCCACCCCGGCCGACCTGCGCCGCGAATTCGAAAACGCAGTGGCAACCAAGACCACGAAAGCACCCGCATGAATGCAGATGGATCCCAAGCGACGCTGAACCTCGGCGTCATCGGCAACTGTGCGTACAGCGCCCTGGTGGACGACCGGGCCCGCATCGTCTGGTCGTGCCTGCCCCGGTTCGACGGCGACCCGGTGTTCAACGCCTTGCTCGACCCGAGCGAGAACGGCAGCCTGTGGGCCTTCGAGCTGGAGGACTTCGCGCGCAGCGAGCACCACTACGAGCCGAACACCGCGATCCTGCACACGCGGATGTGGGACAGCCAGGGGCAAGGCATCGAGGTGACGGATTTCGCGCCGCGGTTCTGGAGCCGCGGCCGCACCTTCCGGCCGCTGACCCTGATCCGCCGCGTCAAGGTGCTGTCGGGAACCCCGCGCATGCGCGTGCAGATGCGGCCGCGCTTCGACTGGGGCCGGCAAAAGCCGATGGTCACCCAGGGCAGCACCCACATCCGCTATGTGGGCCCGGCCATGACGCTGCGCCTGAACACGGACGCACCGATCCACTACGTGATGGCCGAGACCTTCTTCGTGGTGGACCGGCCGATGAACTTCATCCTCGGCCCCGACGAGACGCTGATGGGCGGCATCGAGGACACCGCCCGCGCCTTCGAGCAGGACACGGCCGCCTACTGGCGCAACTGGACGCGGGCGCTGGCCCTGCCGCTGGAGTGGCAGGAAGCGGTGATCCGCGCCGCCATCACCCTCAAGCTGTCCCTGTTCGAGGACACCGGCGCCATCGTCGCGGCCATGACCACCAGCATCCCCGAGGCGGCCGACAGCGGGCGCAACTGGGATTACCGCTACTGCTGGCTGCGCGACGCGTTCTTCGTCGTGCGCGCGCTCAACAGCATCTCCGAAGTGGCGACCATGGAGGAGTACCTGCGCTGGCTCAACAACGTGGTGGTGCGCTCGCGCGGCGGGCACATCCAGCCGCTGTGGGGGGTGGGCATGGAAGAGCACCTGCCCGAATCCATCATGGAGCACCTGCCCGGCTACCGCGGCATGGGGCCGGTCCGCGTGGGCAACCAGGCAGCGGAGCATTTCCAGCACGACGTCTACGGCAACATCATCCTGGGCGCGGCCCAGGCCTTCCACGACCACCGGCTGCTGCGCCGCTCCGGGCGCAACGAGTTCGCCTCGCTGGAGGCCGTGGGCGAGCAGGCGTTCCGCGTCTACACGCAGCCGGACGCCGGCATGTGGGAGCTGCGCACGCGCGCGCGCATCCACACCTCGTCCGCGCTCATGAGCTGGGCGGCCTGCGACCGGCTGGCCAAGGTGGCGGTGACGCTGGGCCTGAAAGACCGCAGCAACTACTGGCGCGAGCGGGCCGACACGATCCGCGAGCGCATCCTCAACGAATCCTGGAGCGACGAGCGCCAGGCCTTTGCCGAGAGCTTCGGCGGCCGCGACCTCGACGCCAGCGCCTTGCTGATGGCCGAAGTCAATTTCATCGACCCCAAGGACCCGCGCTTCGTCGCGACCGTGGACGCGCTGGAGAAGTCGCTGTGCGACGGGCCGTACATGCGGCGCTACGAGGCCGCCGACGATTTCGGCAAGCCCGAGACCGCGTTCAACATCTGCACCTTCTGGCGCATCGACGCGCTGGCGCGCATCGGCCGCAAGGCGCAGGCGCGCGAGATCTTCGAAGTGATGCTCAAGAGCCGCAACAACCTCGGCCTGCTGTCCGAGGACACGCACGCCGAAACCGGCGAGATGTGGGGCAACTTCCCGCAGACCTATTCCATGGTGGGCCTGATCAACGCCGCGGTGCGGCTGTCGGCGCCTTGGGACACGGTGATCTGATGAGGCCGGGCCCAGCCTCGCCGTCATCCCCGCGGAGGCGGGGATCCAGTGCTCCCGCGTCCTCTGGATTCCCGCCTTCGCGGGAATGACGGAACCTTGATGCCACGCCTCGTCGTCGTCTCCAACCGGGTCGCCGATCCGCGCAAGACGGCGGCGGGCGGGCTGGCGGTGGCGCTGGCGGACGTGCTGAACGGCACCGGCGGCTTGTGGTTCGGCTGGAGCGGCAAGCTGGTGGAAACGCCCGAAGGCGAAGAGCCGCGGCTGCACGTGCACCAGGCCGGCGCCGTGAAGCTGGCGACGCTGGACCTCAGCCGCAGCGACTACGAGTCCTACTACGTGGGCTACTCCAACGGCGTGCTGTGGCCGGTGTTCCATTACCGCCTGGACCTGGCCGATTTCGACGCGGGCTACATCGCCGGTTACCGCCGCGTGAACCAGCTGTTCGCGCGCAAGCTCAAGCCCTTGCTGCGCGACGACGACATCATCTGGGTGCACGACTACCACCTGATTCCCCTGGCCGCCGAACTGCGGGCGTTGGGGTGCACCCAGCGCATCGGCTTCTTCCTGCACATCCCGCTGCCGCCGCCGCTGATCCTGGCGGCCATCCCCGGCCACGACTGGCTGGTGCGCGGACTGTGCTCGTACGACCTGGTCGGCTTCCAGAGCCAGGCGGACCACCAGCACTTCTGCGACTACATCCAGGCCGAGGCCGGGGCGCAGGACCTGCTGGAAGGCCGCTGGCGGGTGTTCAACCGCACGGTGCATGCCGGCGCCTACCCGATCGGCATCGACGTGGAGGAATTCACCGCCCTGGCCAACGCGCCGGAGGGCCGCGAGATGCACGAGCGCATGAGGCGCGAATACTCGCGCCGCAAGCTGCTGGTGGGCGTCGACCGGCTGGACTATTCCAAGGGGCTGCCGCAGCGCATGCGCGCCTTTCGCGAGCTGCTGGCCAAGTACCCCGAGACGCACAACAGCGCCACGCTGATCCAGATCGCCTCGCCCAGCCGCGAGGATGTGAGCGCGTACACGGACATCCTGCACCAGCTGGAGAGCCTGTGCGGCTCGATCAACGGCAACTTCGGCGAGCTCGACTGGATGCCGGTGCGCTACATGCATCGCACGGTGGCCCGCGCCCGCCTGCCGGGCCTGTACCGCGCGAGCCGGGTCGCGCTGGTCACGCCGCTGCGCGACGGCATGAACCTGGTGGCCAAGGAGTTCATCGCGGCGCAGGACCCGGCGGACCCCGGCGTGCTGGTGCTGTCGCGCTTCGCGGGCGCGGCCGAACAGCTCAAGGAAGCCTTGCTGGTCAATCCTTATGACGTGGAAGGCACCGCGGGGGCGATCCACCTGGCCTTGCAGATGCCCGCGGAGGAACGCCGCTCGCGCCACGACGCCCTGCTGGCCACCATCAAGCGCCAGGACGTCCACTGGTGGTGCGACACCTTCCTGGACACCCTGGCCAAGGCCAAGGCCGAGGAGACCGGAACACCCTGGCTCAGGCTATGAGCCCAAGCCGTCGCTGAATCCAGCCGGCAAGACGCCGCGTAAGGAAAGCAGGGCACCGTCGCCCTCGCACATCCTTCCAGGAGTCTCGCATGAAGAAATTACTCGTTGCAGTGGCCGCCACGGCCTTGCTCGGCGCCTGCGCCGGCACCATGAACACCAGCGGCGGATCGGGCATGAGCTCGTCCGGCAGCGCCAGCAACACCAAGATGGTGGGCGGCGCCGCGATGTTCCCGACCAAGGACATCGTGGACAACGCGGTGAACTCCAAGGACCACACGACGCTGGTCGCCGCCGTCAAGGCCGCCGGCCTGGTCGACACGCTCAAGAGCGCGGGCCCGTTCACCGTCTTCGCGCCGACCAACGCCTCGTTCTCCGCGTTGCCCGCCGGCACCGTGGACACGCTGCTCAAGCCCGAGAACAAGGGCACCCTCACCAAGGTGCTGACCTACCACGTGGTGCCCGGCCGCATCGATTCGATGGCGCTGGCGCAGCAGATCAAGGCGGGCAACGGCAAGGCCATGCTCAAGACCGCCAGCGGCGGCACCCTGACGGCCACCATGAGCGGCAGCAACGTGCTGATCACCGATGACAAGGGCGGCGCGGCGACCGTGACCATCGCGGACGTCTACCAGTCCAACGGCGTCATCCACGTGGTCAACAAGGTCCTGCTGCCGGGTTGAACGGATGCCCGTTCGGGCTGAGCCTGTGCAAGCCTGTCCTGGGCTGCGCCGAAAACCCCTTCGACAAGCTCAGGGCGAACGGGTTATCGGCTGTCCACCAGCGAACCGGGCACCGTGAACGGGGCCCAGTTCGGCGGCAGCTGGTCGATCTCCAGCCGCACCTTGTGTTCGGCGGCCACCAGGGCCTGCAGCTCGTTGGGGTAGAGGCTGCTGATCACGTCGGCCTGGCCCTGCGCCCGCCAGGCTGTGGCGGGCCGGGTCGCGCAGGCACGCCCGTAACCGACGAAGCCGCTCTTGCCGGCCACGGTGTAGGCGGCGACAAAGTAGCCGCGGTAGGGGCCGGTGATGCGATGCATGGGCCCGATCTTAGAGCCGGCCGCGGATGAGCTCAAGCCTTCAGTGAGGCGATCTTCTGCTCGATGGCCCCGAAGATGCTCTGGCCGTCCTTGCCCTTCATCTCGATCTTGATGGTGTCGCCGAACTTCATGAACTCGGTCGAGGGCTTGCCGTCCTGGATGGTTTCGATCGCGCGCTTCTCGGCGATGCAGCTGTAGCCCTTGGGCCATTCCATGCGGCCATTCGTCTCCACCCCCTTGTTGCTGACCGTCCCCGAGCCGACGATGCTGCCGGCGCGCACGTTGCGGGTCTTGCAGATGTGGGCGATCAGCTGGCCGAAATGGAAGGTCATCTCGGGACCGGCCTCGCACATGCCGACCTTGCGGCCGTTCCAGGTGCTTTGCAGGGTCAGGTGCAGGCGGCCACCGCTCCAGGCGTCGCCGAGTTCGTCGGGCGTCACCGCCACCGGGCTGAAGGCGGTGGCCGGCTTGCTCTGGAAAAAACCGAACCCCTTGGCCAGCTCGGCGGGGATCAGGTTGCGCAAGGAGACGTCGTTGGCGATCATCACCAGGCGGATGCCTTCGAGCGCCTGCTCGGGCGTGGCGCACATCGGCACGTCGCCGGTGACCACCGCCACCTCGGCCTCGAAGTCGATCCCGTACTCCTCCTGGGGCACGATCACGTCGTCGCACGGGCCCAGGAAGTCGTCGCTGCCGCCCTGGTACATCAGCGGATCGGTGTAGAAGGTAGGCGGGACTTCGCTGTTGCGCGCCTTGCGCACCAGCTCCACGTGATTGATGAAGGCCGAGCCGTCCGCCCACTGGTAGGCGCGCGGCAGCGGCGCCATGCACTGCGCCGGATCGAACGGGAACGCGTGCCGCGCCTTGCCGCCGTTGAGGGTTTCGTACAGGTCCTGCAGCTGGGGCGAGATGAAGCCCCAGTCGTCCAGCGCCTGCTGCAGGGTGCCGGCGATGCCGGTCGCATAATGCGCCGTCGCCAGGTCCCGCGAGACCACCACCAGCTGGCCATCGCGCGAACCATCCTTGTACGTTGCGAGCTTCATCGGGTTGCCTACAGTCTGCTGCGCCGCGCTACAGTCAGCGCATTACGCATAGTGAAATGAATTTACCTAAACGTAATTCTACAAGAAGGCCCGCATGAAGGAACGCGCCGGCATCCAGTCGGTGGAGGTGGGCTTCGGCCTGCTGGACGTGCTGGGCAAGGCGCCCGGGCCCCTGATGCTGCGCGACCTGGCCGCGGCCGCCGGCATGAGCGCGGCGAAGGCGCACCGCTACCTGGTCAGCTTCCAGCGCCTGCAACTGGTGGTGCAGGACGTGGGCACCACCCGCTATGACCTGGGGCCCGCCGCCCTGAAGCTGGGGCTGGCCTCGCTGTCGCGGCTGGATGCGGTGAAGCTGGCCCGCGAGCGGGTCGGCGCCTTGATGGAGCAGGTCGGCCACACCATCGCACTGGCGGTCTGGGGCAACCACGGCCCCACCATCGTGCACTGGGAAGAGGCGCCGCAGGCGGTGACGGTGAACCTGCGGCTGGGCGACGTGATGCCGCTGATTTCGTCGGCCACCGGCCGCTGTTTCGCGGCCTTCGTGTCCAAGGAAGCGATCGCGCCGATGCTGCGCGAGGAGCTGGCCCGGGCCCAGAAGCAGGGGCGCGCCGACATACCGGTCACGATGGCGCAGGTGCGCGCCCTGCTGGACGAAGTGCGCGAGCGCGGCGCGGCGCGCGTCGTCGACGTGCTGCTGCCCGGTATCGTCGGCTTCTGCGTGCCGGTGTTCGACGCCGACGGCCATATCGCGCTGGGCATGGTGTCGCTGGGCCCGACCGGCTCATTCGACGCTTCCTGGGACGGCGCCGTGCACCGGCCGCTGCGCGAAGCTGCGGCGCGCCTGTCCAGCGACCTGGGCCACGCGGGATGAAACCCGACGGCCGGCGGTGGCGTCCGCTGGCGGCGCTGACGGTCGCGGTGCTGGCCCTGCACGGGCTGGCGCTGCACGGAGGACCGCCAGCATGGCAGCCTGCACCCGGGCCCTCCGCGGCGGTGATGCGCGTGCGCGCAGTGCCCCCGCCCGACCCGGTTTCCGAGCCAAACCGGCCTGCGGCCCGCACCAATCAAGCGCAAACAGCTATTAAAATGAGAGCACCCGAGCGTCCGCGACCACCAGCGCAGGACTTCGCCGTGCCGGCGCCCCCGCCGCAGGAAGCCAGCCTTTCGCCGGCACCGGCAGCGCCAGAGCCGCCGGCAGCCACCGCAGCGCTGCCGGTGGAACCGCCGCCGACAGCCCTGGCCGTCCCGGGTTCGCGGCGGCTTCGCTACGAGGTGCAGGCGCAGTACCGCGGCTTCACGGTGCCGGGGCAGGCCGAGCTGCTCTGGCGCCATGACGGCAGCAGCTATGAAGCCCGGCTCGAGATCAGCTCGCCGCTGCTGCCCGCGCGGCTGCAGCGCAGCACGGGGCGCATCACGGCGCAAGGCCTGGCGCCCCAGCGCTTCTCGGACCGCACGCGCAGCGAGGAAGCGGCTCACTTCGATCGTGAGGCGGCTCAGGTGGTCTTCAGCACCAACCGGCCGCCCGTGGCGCTGCAGCCCGGGGCGCAAGACCGCCTCAGCGTCCTGCTCCAGCTGGGCGCGCTGCTGGCCGGGGCGCCGGCGCAGTTTCCTGCAGGCACCACGCTCTCGATCCAGACCGCCGGCACGCGCGAAGCCGAGGTGTGGGCGTTCGTCGTCGAAGGGGACGAAGAGCTCGCGCTTCCCGGCGGCACGCTGCGCGGCCTGAAGCTCACACGCGGCCCGCGCAAGGAGTTCGACCAGAAGGTCGAGCTGTGGCTGGCTCCCGGCATGGACTACGCCCCCGCGCGCCTGCGTCTGACACAGCCCAATGGCGATTGGCTGGATTTGCAGTGGTCTGCCACCGACAGGGGCTGACGGGCCGCCTGCCTACTCTGGGAGCCATGGGAGGCCCCGCTTCGTACCGGTCCACCTTGAAACCGGTTCAGGCGTTGTTATCTAACGGCAAAGGAATCCACCATGCAAATGCTCTATGACTCTGACGCCTTCGTCGTCGTGCACATGCAGGCCAACGAACCGGCCGAGGGTGAACCCGCCCCGCGCATCGTGCGCCATGGCTTCGAGATCGTCGACAAGCGCTCCAACAAGGAGGTCTACCTGGACGGCTCCTGGGCCGAAGCCTTCCAGCGCCAGATCAACGCCTGGCAACTGAACACCCCCACCCAGGAAGAGGTGGAAGAAACGCTCGACGGCTACGCCGAACTGGCGCAAAACCCCCTGGTCATGCACTGACCCTCCCCGGGCGCGCGGGGGCTGCCCCCGTGCGCCAGCTCTCTCTCCCTCCCTGGCTTTCCCCTTGATTTCGCCCATCCTGGAGCCGTCGCGCTTAGGATGGGCGATGCCCTTTCGCGCTCTCCTGCTCGCCGCCGTCACCGCCCTCCTGACGGGCTGTGCCAGCGCCCTGTCGGCGGCCGACGTGCTGCTGCTGGGCGAGCAGCACGACGCCGCGGCCCACCAGCAGCGGCACCGCGACACGGTGCAGAGCCTGGCGCGCCAGTCCCGTCTGGCAGCCCTGGCCCTGGAAATGGCCGACCAGGGCGGCACCACGGCCGGGCTGCCGCGCGGTTCGGACGAGTCGGCGGTGCAGGCGGCGCTGCGGTGGAACGAACAGGCCTGGCCATGGGCCGCGTATGCCCCGGCCGTGATGGCCGCGGTGCGTGCCGGCGTGCCGGTGCTGGGCGCGAACCTGCCGCGCGAGCGCATGCGCGAGGCGATGGCCGATGCCCGGCTGGACGCCCTGCTTCCTGCGGCCGCGCTGGAGGCGCAACGCAAGGCCATCCGCCAGGGACATTGCGGCTTGCTGCCGGAAAGCCAGATCGCGCCCATGACGCGGATCCAGATCGCGCGCGACCGCGCCATGGCCGCCACCCTGGCAGCGGCAGCGGCACCGGGCAAGACGGTGGTGCTGGTGGCGGGCGCCGGGCATGTGGACGAGGCGCTCGGCGTGCCGGTGCACCTGCCCGCTTCGGTCAGCGTGCGCTCGTTGCGCTGGCCGCCATCCGAGGCGCCACAGAAGGACTATTGCGCCGAGATGCGCAAGAGCATGCCGGCCCGGAATTGACGTCATTCCTGCGGAGGCGGGAATCCAGGGCTTCCGCCCCCTCTGGGTCCCCGCCTTCGCGGGGATGACGTCCGCGTGCGTCACCTTCGCGGGGATGACGTCCGCGTGCGTCACCTTCGCGGGGATGACGCCCGCGTGCGTCACCTTTGCGCGGACGACAAAATGTCAGGCGTGCTTCTTGATCGAATCGGCCAGCGTGTTCACCAGCTTGTCGATGTGGGACTTCTCCACGATGTACGGCGGTGCGATCACCAGCACGTCGCCGGCCGGGCGCACCAGCGCGCCGTTCTTGAAGCAGTCGACGAAGATGTCGTAGGCGCGCTTGCCCGGCGTGCCGGCGATCGGTGCCAGCTCGACCGCCGCCGCCAGGCCCATGCTGCGGATGCCGATCACGTTGGGCAGGCCCTTGAAGGTGCCGTGGAACGCGTCGCCCAGCACCTTGCCCATCTCGCCGGCGCGGGCGAACAGGCTCTCCTGCTGGAACAGCTGCAGCGTGGCGATGGCGCCGGCGCAGGCCACCGGGTGCCCGGAGTAGGTGTAGCCGTGGAAGAACTCGATCACGTGCTCGGGCGCGTCAGTCTTCATCATCGCGTCGTACAGCTTGTCGCGGCAGATCACGCCGCCCAGCGGGATCACGCCGTTGGTCACCGCCTTGGCGAAGTTCAGCATGTCGGGCACCACGCCGTAGAAGTCGGCGCCGAAGTTCACGCCCATGCGCCCGAAGCCGGTGATCACCTCGTCGAAGATCAGCAGGATGCCGTGCTTGTCGCAGATCTCGCGCAGGCGCTTGAGGTACCCCTGGGGCGGCAGGTACCAGCCGGCGCTGCCGGCCACCGGCTCGACGATGATCGCGGCCACGTTGGACGGGTCGTGCAGCGGCAGGATGCGGTTCTCCAGCTCCAGCAGCGGGTCTTCCTGCCACACCGGCTCCTGGTGGTGGATGTAGGCGTGGTTCACCGGGTCGTGGATGAACCTCATGTGGTCCACCCGCGGCAGCAGCGACGTGCCGAACACCTTGCGGTTGGCCGGGATGCCGCCCACGCTCATGCCGCCGAAGCCCACGCCGTGGTAGCCCTTCTCGCGCCCGATGAAGATGTTGCGGTGGCCCTCGCCGCGGGCCCGGTGGTAGGCCAGCGCCACCTTCATCGAGGTGTCGGCCGCTTCCGAGCCCGAGTTGCAGAACAGCACCTTGTTGAGGTCGCCGGGCGCCATGGCGGCGATCATTTCGGCGGCCTTGAAGGCCTTGTCGTTGGAGGCCTGAAAGGCGGTGGCGTAGTCCAGCGTGTCCAGCTGCTTCTTGATCGCCTCGTTGATCGGTTTGCGGTTGTGCCCAGCGCCCACGCACCACAGGCTGGAGATGCCGTCGATCACCTGGCGGCCGTCGTGCGTCGTGAACTCCATGCCGTCGGCGGCGACGAACACGCGCGGGTCCTTGCGGAAGCCGCGGTTGGGGGTGAAGGGCAACCACTGGTTGTCCATGTTGAAGTCGTTGTAGGCCATGCCGTTCTCCTTCGTGGAAGCGAAGGTGCATTCTGGCACTCCTGCGACAATCCAGCCGCCATGAACCACGCCTACATCCTGACGCTGTCCTGCCCCGACCGGCCCGGCATCGTGCACGCCGTTTCGGGCTTCCTGCTGGAGCGGGGCGGCAACATCGAAGAGGCCGCGCAGTACAACGACCACGACACCGGCCTGTTCTTCATGCGGGTGCAGTTCGCCTGCGGCCAGCTCACCTTCGACGACCTGAAGGCGCAGCTGAAGTTCTTTGCCGAACCCTTCAAAATGGCCTGGAAGCTGCACGCCACCCAGTCCGCGATGCGCACCGTGATCCTAGTCAGCAAGGAAGGGCATTGCCTGAACGACCTGCTGTTCCGCTTCAAGAGCGGGCTGCTGCCGGTGGACATCGCGGCCATCATCTCCAACCACCGCGAGTTCTACCAGCTGGCCGCCAGCTACAACGTGCCGTTCCACCACATCCCGGTGAGCGCCGCCACCAAGGCGCAGGCCGAGGCCAGGCAGCTGGAGATCATCGAGAGCGAAGGCGCCGAGCTGGTGGTGCTGGCGCGCTACATGCAGATCCTCTCGGACGATATGTGCCGCAAGCTGGCCGGCCGCGCGATCAACATCCACCACAGCTTTTTGCCCAGCTTCAAGGGCGCCAAGCCGTACTACCAGGCCCATGACCGCGGCGTCAAGCTGATCGGCGCGACCGCGCACTATGTGACGGCCGCATTGGACGAGGGCCCGATCATCGAGCAGGACGTGGCCCGCGTTGACCACAGCAAGACGGTCGAAGACCTCACCGCCTTGGGCCGGGACACCGAAAGCCTGGTGCTGGCGCGCGCGGTGAAGTGGCACAGCGAGCACCGGGTGCTGCTGAACGGGCACAAGACGGTCATCTTCCGGTGATGCGCCAGCAGCACCCGAAGATGACCGCCCTCGCGAAGGCGGGGGCCCAGAGAGCGCGCAATGCGCGCCCACAAAGCCCTGGATTCCCGCCTTCGCGGGAATGACAATCCCTTTATGACCGCCCGCATCCCTCCCATCCAGTGCCTCCTCACCTTCGAGGCGCTGGCGCGGTTGCGCTCGGTCACGCTGGCCGCCGACGAGCTGTGCGTCACCCCCAGCGCGGTGAGCCACCGCGTCAAGCAGCTCGAGCAGATCATCGGCACCAAGCTGTTCGGGCGGGCGGACTTTTCGCTGACCACCGAGGGCAGCGAGTACCTGGCCCATGTGCGAGAGGGCCTGGCCAGCCTGGAGCGCTTCCCCGGCCGCGACAGCGCGCAGGGCAAGCGCAAGCTGCGGGTGGCGGTGACGCCCACCTTTTCGCGCTCCATCCTGATGCCGCGGCTGCGCGGCTTCATCGAAGCCTATCCGGAGATCGACCTGATGCTGCAGGTGTCGATCCCGCTGCTGGACGTGGTGGCCGAAGACGCCGACCTGATGATCCGCTTCGGCACCGGCCGCTATGCCGACGTGGAGCACCTGTGCCTGCTGACCGACGAGGTGACGCCGCTGGCCTCGCCGGCCTACCTCCGCGAGAACGGGCCGTTCGACACGATCGAAGAGTTGCAGGGCGCCAAGCTGATCAAGAGCCCGCTGGAGCCCTGGCGTACCTGGTTCCTGGCGCATGGGGTGGATGCCGGCGAACCTGGCGAGGGATCGTCGTTCAACGACATCGGCCTGATGTGCGACGCCGCGGCCCAGGGCCTGGGCATCGCCTTGGTGCGGCTGAAGCTCGGACAGCCCTGGCTGGACAACGGGACGCTGGAGCGGATCTCCACCCGCAACGTCCCCAGCCCTCACGCCCACTACCTGTGCTGGCGCACCGGCAGCATGGATCGCTGGGAGTGCGCGGCTTTCGCCGAATGGCTGAGGAAGAGCCTGGCCGGGACGGCCTGACGGGCTTTTCATCCGCTTCCCAAAAAAAGCTCAACCGGCGGCGGCGCAACCGGCCTAGAGTGCTGGCATGAATGCTCCGCAGAACCCAGCCCTGATGAACCGGGCCGAGCGCCAGTCTGAAGTGGTGCGCGCGCTGCAAGCCGTCCTGCCCGAGGGCGCCCTGCTCTGGCACGCGGAAGACACCACGCCCTACGAATGCGACGGCCTGACGGCCTACCGCGAGCGGCCGCTGGTGGTGGCCCTGCCCGAGACCGAGGACCAGGTGCAAGGCGTGCTGCGCGCCTGCCATGCCCTGGGCGTGCCGGTGGTGGCGCGCGGCGCCGGCACCGGTCTCTCGGGCGGCGCCATGCCGCACAAGCTGGGCGTGACGCTGTCGCTGGCGAAATTCAACCGCATCCTGTCGGTGGATGCGGCCAGCCGCACGGCGTGCGTGCAATGCGGCGTGCGCAACCTGGCCATCAGCGAGGCCGCGGCCAGCTACGGCCTGTACTACGCGCCGGACCCGTCCAGCCAGATCGCCTGCACCATCGGCGGCAACGTGGCCGAAAACTCGGGCGGGGTGCATTGCCTGAAATACGGCCTGACGCTGCACAACGTGCTCAAGGTGCGCGGCTTCACGGTGGAGGGCGAGCCGGTCGAGTTCGGCAGCGAGGCGCCGGACGCGCCCGGCTACGACCTGCTGTCCGTGGTGGTGGGCAGCGAAGGCATGCTGGCGGTCACCACGGAAGTGACCGTGAAGCTGGTGCCCAAGCCGCAGCTGGCGCGCTGCATCATGGCCAGCTTCGACGACGTGCGCAAAGCCGGTGACGCGGTGGCGGCGGTGATCGCGGCGGGCATCATCCCCGCCGGCCTGGAGATGATGGACAAGCCGATGACGGCGGCCGTCGAGGATTTCGTGCACGCCGGCTACGACCTCACGGCCGAGGCCATCCTGCTGTGCGAGAGCGACGGCACGCCCGAGGAGGTGGAAGAGGAAATCGGCCGCATGAGCGAGGTGCTGCGCAACGCGGGCGCCACCGCCATCGCCGTCAGCCGCGACGAGGCCGAGCGCCTGCGCTTCTGGAGCGGCCGCAAGAACGCCTTTCCCGCCTCGGGCCGCATGAGCCCCGACTACATGTGCATGGACTCCACCATCCCGCGCAAGCGCCTGGCCGACATCCTGCTGGCGATCCAGCAGATGGAGAAGAAATACGGGCTGCGCTGCGCCAACGTGTTCCACGCCGGGGACGGCAACCTGCACCCGCTGATCCTGTTCGACGCCAACGACGCGGACCAGCTGCGCCGATGCGAATTGTTCGGTGCGGACATCCTGGAGACCAGCGTCGCCATGGGCGGCACCGTGACCGGCGAACACGGCGTCGGCATCGAGAAGCTCAACTCCATGTGCGTGCAGTTCAGCGCCGAAGAGCGCGAGCAGATGTTCGGCGTCAAGCGCGCGTTCGACCCGCAGGGCCTGCTCAACCCGGGCAAGGTGATCCCGACGCTCAACCGCTGCGCCGAGTACGGAAAGATGCTGGTGCGCGGCGGCCGGATCGCGCATCCGGACCTGCCGCGGTTCTAACGGCGCGCCGTCAGGAGGGTTTGCACTGCGTGTCGGTGGACACGATGTCGCCGCTCTTTTTCTTCTGCGCGTCCTTGTCGGAAGCTTGCGCGGCTTCTTCCTTGAGCAGCAGCGAGACGAACTTCGTGACCACCGTTTCCTGCTCCTGCACGGCCTGCTGCACCGCGTCGCGGGTGACCTCGTTGCGCAGCAGTTCGACGATCTTCTCGACGGCGGGAGCGGCGGCCGGGGCGGACGTCGGCACCGGGCTGGGCGCCGGAGAGGGCGAGGGGGACGGGCTGGGAGCAGGGCTCGGGGACGGGCTGGGGCTGGGGCTGGGCGACGGACTCGGCGATGGGCTGGGCGAGGGCGCCGGCGTCGGGGAAGGCGACGGCGCGGGCGATGCCGTGGGGGCCGGCGCCGGCGCGGCAGGAGCGGCGGGCGCGGGCACCGGCGAGTTGGCCACGTAGCGCAAGGCTGGGTTCGGGGCGGTCACGATGGAGGGCGTCGCGCCGCCTGCGCTGCTTGGCACCGTGCCGCTGACCGTGCCGCCACTGCTTCGCAGGATGTCGAAAGCCGTCCCGGCCGAATAGCTGGCGGAAATATCCGCGTGGCTCACCGTCATTCCACTGGCCATGGCGACGTTGCCGGTCACATGGACCGAGTCATAGCTGGCACTGCTGCTGGTTTCGATCTCCAGCTTGCTGGCTGTCCCCATGTTCAGCTGGGCAGCGGTGATGGCAAGCGTGCCGATGTTGCCCGCGCCGCCGGGCCGCAGGATGCCATGGTTGTTCAGCGTGCCGGTGCCCAGGTTCAGCGTGCCGCCGCCGGAGATGACGCCGGTGCTGGTGCTGTTGACCAGGGTCGTGTTCGTCGCCACCAGCACCGCCGACGGCGACAACTCGATCGCGCCGGAGTTCGCAGTAAAGACGCCGGCCGGAAAGCTGAGCGTGCCGGCCTTCACCTGTACTTTGGCGGAAGAGGCGTTGGTAAAGCTGGAAAGCCCCGCGAAGGAGCTGGTGCCGGAATTGAGCGTCTTCTTCAGGATTCCGCTGTTGTTGAAGATGCCGCTGCTGCCGCTGATGCCGCCCGTGTTCTGGATGTCGAAGCTGGCCGGGCCCTGGTTGTTGATGACGCCGCCGGACTCGATGGTGATCGTGCCCGTGCCGCTCATGGTGAGGGCGCCGAAGTTGTTCAATGTCCGACCCAAGGTGACCGGCCCTGCGATGGTCGTGAGCGTCGTCGCGCCACTCAGGTTGATCTGACCCGTGCCCGCCAGGGATCCGCCGGACCAGCCGAAGCGGGTGGAAACCGACAGGTCGCCGGTACCGCTCAAGGTTCCCGAAGTCATCTTGAACCTCGGAATGGTGACGTTGCTGTCGACAGTCAGTGTCCCGCCGTCCACGTCCAGGTCGTTGGTGCTCGCGACCGATGTCTTCAAGGTCGTGTTGCCGCCAGTGAATTTCACCGTTCCGCCCGCCGTCATGGACGTGGAGCTGGCGCCATCGATGGTGTTGTTGTGGTTGAAGGCGATGTTGCCGCCAGCCGAAAGCGTCACCGCGCCGGTACTCGCTGTCAGGTTGCCGTTGACCGTGAGGTTCTTGCCCGCCTGCGCTTCGAGCGCCACCGTCCCGCCCTGCACGCTGCCGGTGGACGCGAGCGTCAGGTCTCCATTGAGTGAAGTCAGATCGGCGGCTGCCGTCCCCGCGTTCACCGCGCCGCTGATGTTGACCGTGCCGCTCTTGCTGTGAACGTGAATCGCGCTGTTCGTGGTCGAGAGATTCCCGATCGTGCCGATCTCGTTGTTGGTGTTCTGCAGATCGAAGCCGCCCGCAGACGTGCCAATGAGGTGGTCGGCCTTGACCAGCTGCGTCTGGTTCACGCCGCCATTGGTGCTGTTGATTTCGAGCGTGTAGCCGGCGGCGTCGACGCCATTGACGACGTCCACGCTGCCGATCGTGAGCGTGCCGGCCTTGCTGTTGGTCAGGCGGAAAGCACCGGCGTCGGCCTTGCCGGCGATGGTGTCGAACGCGTTCCCCGCGTGCTGGAGCGTCACGGTGTCGGCGTCCGCATTGAGCTTGGAGACCTGAAGCGACGCTGCCTGCGTGATGCTGCCGCTACCGTTGATTAGGCTCAATGCGCTAGCAGTCGTCAGGTTGATGGCCGCGTCGATGGAGATCCCGCCGCCATAGGCGGAGCCGCCGACCACGATGACGCCGGCGGTGATATGGGCCAGCTCGGTCTGGGTCAGGTTGAGCTTGGCGGCCTCGTTGGTGCCGCCGAGCGAGATCGCCCGCGTCGTACTCGCCGCTTGCGGCACCAGCACCACGCGCGTGTTCGACGCGTTGATGGCTGCGCCGATGTCCATCGTGTCGGCCTCCAGCTTCACGTCCTGGGTGACGGGCGTGGTGGCCGTGCTGGTGATGGGGGCGGCGATCTTCAAGCCGTACTGGCCGCTCGATTTGCCCTTGATGTGCAGCGGACCGGCCACGTTGATGGCGGAGGTGCCCGTCAGAGAAACGCCGAGCGCCCCGGCGCCCGTCTCCGTGTTCTCGCCAGTGAGGGCGACACCGCCAGAGCCGGCCGAGATGGTGGAATTCTGCAGCAGCAGGCCGGCTGGAGCGCCGTCGGCGGCGTTTGCTCCACCGGACGCGAGGGTGCCGCTGAGGGTGATCGTGCCTGCGCCCGTCGCGGTCAGCTGCGACTTCGTTCCCGCGACGTCCGTTATCTCGATCGCATGGTGGTTGTTGGCCGCATTGGGGGAGGTGATGCTCATCGCACCCGCGCCTGAATTCAGCGTGGCGCCTTCAATTTTCACCCTCGAGTTGGAACTGGTCACCGTGAGCGCGCCGCCGCTGCTGGCGACCGAGCTTTGAGACAGCAGGACGCCTTGTCCATCACCGTCCGTCGAGCTGCCTGTCAGGCTGATAGCACCACCGGCGCTGGACAAGGTGCTGGTGGTCAAGGCGAGTCCTGAGCCCGTGCTGGCCGTGCCATTGAGCGTGAGTCCGCCGGTGCCCGTACTGATGGTGGCGTTGGTCGCCTCGATGCGCCCCGGCACGTTGACCAGCAAATTGCCGCTGCCGGTGATCGCGATATTGCCCAGCTTGACCGACTGGCCGGAATTGCCCAACAGCATGGTGATGCCGCCGCCGCCAGATGCCTCTAGCGTGACGGTGGCACCGGTGAGGTCGATGCCGGTGCCGCCACCGGTGGCCAGGGTCTTGAGCTCCAGACTCTTGCCACTCGGCATCGTCAGGCGGTTGCCTCCGAACGCGCCGCTCAAAGTGATGGCGTTGGTGGCTGAAATCGAGACGTTGGTAGCGGAAGCTTCGATGTCGCTTTCGTAGAGTGTGTCCACCGCGCCCAGATTGGCGCCGCCCGCAATCGTCACTGCGTTCGGGTCGAGCAGCCAATTGCCTGTGCGTCCAGCCACCGCGGTGGTGTCCACAGAGGTACCCGGACCCACGGCCAGCGACTGCTTGCCCGAGGTCTCCACTTGACCGCCGTCCCCGCCGGTGGCGCCGCCGCGCGCCTCGATACGGGCTTGCACACGGGTAACGTCGTCTGCCCAAACCACCACGGTGCCGCCGTTGCCGCTGTCAGTGGCGCTGGCCGTCAAGAGGACGCCATTCTCAACAGTGGTGGTGCGGGAGTTCGTCACCCGCGCATCCCCGCCCTGCCACCCGCCGCCCACCAACGCCTCCCCACCCCCCGCAGCCCCGCTCACATCGATCACCGCACCGCTGCGCAGCATCACCTTGCTGGCCGTGGCGTGCACGCTGCCGCCCTTGTCGCCGCGGCTGGCCTGCACCTGACCGGAAATGTCGGCTTCCTGCTGGCCCTTCAGCACCACCTTGCCACCTTCGTGGCTCGCGCCCGTCGCCCGGATCAACCCACTGTGCTTCAGGCTCCCCGCAAAAATACCGACCGCATCGCCTTCCAGCCTGCCCAGGTTCACCGCCTGGTCGGCCGGTGCCTGCAGCTCCAGGCGGATGCCTTCCAGCCCGCGGCCGGTGACCTCCACCTTCTGGCCCGCGGCCAGCACGGTGGCGCCGTTGGGGCTCTGGATCAGCGCCTGCGCGCCTGCCTCCACCTGAGGCGCGATCAGCACCACGTCGCCGGAGCGGGCCAGCACCTGGCCGTTCACGCTCACTGCGCCGCCGAAGCCGCCGTCGCCGAACCGCAGCCGGCCGGCCAGCGCGTCGGCATCGCTCATGCGCAGGGTAGAGGCCGTGAAGCCGGCGGTGTCCACGACCGCACCGGCGCCCACGGCGATGCCCGCGGGGTTGACCAGCACCAGGCGGCCGTTGGAGGACAGCGTGCCGAGGATCGCGCTCGGGTTGTGGCCGACGACGCGGTTGATCGAGGTGCTGGCGGCCGACGGCTGGTTGAACTGGGTGACGGTGCCGGCCGGGACCGAAAAGCTCTGCCAGTCGATGGCCGAGTGCTGGCTGCCGGCGCCGTTCTGCGTGCTGACCACCAGCCGGTTGCCCTGCTGGCTCAGGGTGGCCGCCCCGTGGATGGCCTGCGCTCCGGAAGGCTGCGCCAGCGCCGGCACCATGCCGAATGCCCCGGCGACGGCCAGGGCGGCGGCGGCTGGCTGAAAGCCAGCCACTGCCGGGCTGGAAGCGCTGCGGGGGCGCTGCGGTGTTCTTGCTTTTGTCACGGGATCCCTCTGGCCCCTGCCGCGGGGGCGGGGCATTACGGTAGAGCTGGTCCGAAAAGGTAGCACAGCGTTACACCAGCGGCAATGAAGAAACACACAGGGACGGCGGCACGCTTGAGGTAAGTTCGGGCTTGTGCGCCATAAATCACGCTGGCCCACGTGACGCACGCGGAACACAGGCGTGACAAAGTACCTGCCGCCATGAGCATCTTCCTGAGCATCGCCGCCTACTGCGACCCGGTCCTGGGCTTCACGCTGGTGCGGGCCAAGCAGCAGGCCCGCCACCCGGCGCGCCTGCATTTCGGCGTCGTCGACCAGAGCCCCGATCCGCTGGCGGTGCCGACGGCGCAGCAGCTGGCCCCGGCGCGCCTGACCTACCAGCGCATCGACCCGGTGTTCTCCCGCGGTCCGTGCTGGGCGCGCGCCCTGGCCATGGCTCTGTACGACGGCGAAGACTGGTTCCTGCAGATCGATTCGCACATGGATTTCGAGCCGGGCTGGGACGAGCGGCTGGTGCAGCAGGCGGCGGCCCTGCAGCCGGGCCGCAAGGGTGCCGTCGTGTCGGCCTACCCCAACGCCTTTGTCTTCGCCGACGGCCGGCCCATGGCCCGCCCGACCACCGACAAGGTGCTGGCCCACGTGGTCAAACCGGGCCATGCCTTCGAAGCCGACCACCCGGTGCTGGGCTTCGAGGCCCACCCGGTCGATACCGACCTGCCGGTGCCCGGCTTCCACCTCGGCGCGGGCTGCCTGTTCGCACCCGGCGGCTTCGTGCAGGCCTTCCCGTACGACCCCTGGTTCTACTTCCACGGCGAAGAGCAGGCCCTGGCCGCGCGCCTGTACACGCACGGCTGGGACATCTTCCACATGCCGGGGCTGCCGCTGCAGCACCTGTACAACACGCCCGACGCCGGCGTCCCCAAGCGCCCGCTGCACTGGGACGCCGCCCAGGACGCGGGCCGCGCCCAGAGCTGGTGGGAGCTGGAGCAGCGCTCGCGCCGGCGGCTGGCGCGGCTGGTGGCCGGCGAGCCCCTGGGCGCCTACGGCCTGGGAAACGAACGCACGATGGCGGATTACGCCGCCTGGTGCGGCATCGACTACGCGGCGCGGACGCTGTCGCCGCAGGCTTTCAAGGCCCTGGCAGGCTAAGCCGCTGGCTGCTCCACCAGCGCCTGCGCCAGGCACAGATCGGCCCAGGCCTTGGCCTTGTCGGGCAGGTTGCGCAGCAGGTAGGCCGGGTGGTAGGTCACCACCACCGGCACGCCGTTGTACTGGTGGGCGCGGCCGCGCAGCTTGCCGATCGGCTCCTGCGTCTGCAGCAGCGACTGCACGGCGAATCGGCCCATGGCCAGGATGATGCGTGGCTGCAGCAGCTCCACCTGGCGGCGCAGGAACGGCTCGCACTGCGCCACTTCCTCGGGCTCGGGGTTGCGGTTGCCGGGCGGGCGGCACTTGAGGACGTTGGCGATGTAGACGTTGCTGGTGCGGTCCAGCCCCAGCGCCCTGAGCATGTTGTCCAGCAGCTGGCCGGCTTGGCCGACGAACGGCTCGCCCTGCAGGTCTTCGTTTTCGCCCGGGGCCTCGCCCACGATCAGCCAGTCGGCCTGGCGGTCGCCGACGCCGAACACGGTGTTGCGGCGACTGCTGCACAGCTTGCAGGCGCGGCAGCCGGCCACCGTCTCGGCCAGCGCCTCCCAGTCCATGCCGTCCAGGGCGGGCCGCGCTGCCAGCGGCTGCGGGGCGGCAGCCGGGGTTTCAGGATCAAAAGTGGCCGCAGCCCGCGCGGGAATTACGCGATCCGCTACAACTTCAGGAGCGATCTCAGAGGCCGCCACCGGCGCCCGTTCCGGCAGCCAGACCTGAATGCCCATCTCCGCCAGCATGGCGCGCCGGCGCGCGTCGAGTTCAAGGCTCATAGCTTCAGGCTCATCACGACCGCGTCCTCACGCCCGCCCTCGGCGGCAGGGTAGTAGTTCCTGCGCTCGCCCACGCGGCGGTAGCCCTGGCGCTCGTACAGCTGCTGCGCCCGCGTGTTGCTGGTGCGCACTTCCAGCCAGAGCCACTGCGCGCCCTGGCCGCGTGACCACAGCGCCAGCGCGTCCAGCATCACCCGGCCCCAGCCCTGCCCCTGCAAAGCCGGCGCCACCGTGATGTTCAGCAGATGCACCTCGTCGACGCCCTTCATGGCCACGAAATAGCCCAGCACCTGGCCGGCGGCCGTGAGCATCTGCGCCTGGTAGCCCGAGCGCAGCGAATCGACGAAGTTGCCGCGGGTCCACGGGTGGTCGTACGCCACCGCTTCGATGGCCAGCACCTCGCCCAGCCGGCTTTCGGTCATGGCCTCGAACTCGGTTTCCTGGGTGTCGAACACGGCGCTCAATCGGTCACCTCCGTCCTGCGCACTGCGGTGCCATGAGCCTTCGCAACGGCCGGGCGGCTCATGCTGCAGGTGCTGCGGCGCGCGTGGCCGCCCTTTGCTCGGTGGTCTGGGCCACTTTATCCCGGATGTACAGCGGCAGGGCGGCGGCAGCCGGCACGGCGTGGCCCGCGGCCAGCAGCGCGGGCGCCAGCCGCAGCAAGGCCGCCGCCGTGGGCAGGGCCTGAACCTGTTCACCGGGCGGCAGCCGCGTCCCGTACGCGGCAAAGGCGTTGCCGGCCAGCGCCCAGCCCGGCGCGAGCTCGACGCCTTCCGGCGCGCCCAGCCGGAAATCGCCTTGCCGGTGCCAGGCCTGGCCGTCGAAGGCATACGCGGCCGAGTAGACCTCGTCCATGCGCGCATCCAGCAGCGCCACCACGCGCTGCGCGCCGGTGTGGAGCCGCGCTTCTTCCGCGACAGCCATCAGGGTATCGATCGGCAGCACCGGCCGCGCCGCGCCGAACGCCAGGCCCTGGGCCACCGCGCAGGCGGTGCGCAGGCCGGTGAACGAGCCGGGGCCGCGGCCGAAGGCGATGGCGTCCAGGTCCCGCAGCCCCAGCCCGGCCTGGGAGAGCAGGGACTGCAGCGACGGGATCAGCGCCGCGGAGGCCCTGGCCCCGCCCGGCTCCTGCACCTGCAGCAGCTGCGCGCCCGCGCCATCGCGCCAGCCGAGGGCGATCCACATGGTTTCGGTGCTGGTGTCGAAGGCGAGCAGGTTCACGGGCGTGGGATGAGGGGAGCCCGCCATTATCGAGCCCGGATAATCCCTCTATGCGTTTGCGTTTGTCGATTGCCCTTGCCCTGGCCTTCGCCGCCGGGCCCCTGCTGGCCCAGGGGCTGCCGCCCGAAGTCGATGCCGCCCTGGCCCGGGCCCGCCTGCCGCGCGACGCCGTCACGCTGCTGGTGACCGAGGTCGACCCCAAGGCCACGCCGCGGCTGAGCCATCGGGCCGAGGTCCCCGTCAATCCCGCCTCGGTGGCCAAGCTGGCCACCACTTTCGCCGCCCTGGAGCAGCTGGGCCCGGCCTTCACCTGGAGCACACCGGTGTACGCCGACGGCCCGGTGCAGGCCGGCGTGCTGCAGGGCAACCTCTACCTCAAGGGGCAGGGCGATCCCAAACTGGTGCTCGAGCGGCTGTGGCTGCTGATGCGCCGGCTGCAGGGCCTGGGCATCACCCAGGTGACGGGCGACATCGTGCTGGACCGCAGCGCCTTCGAGTTGCCGGCCACCGACCCGGGCGCCTTCGACGGCGAACCGCTGCGCCCCTACAACGCCGCACCCGACGCCCTGCTGCTGAACTTCAAGTCGGTGCTCCTGACCTTCACGCCCCAGGCGGGCACGGTGCGCGTGCAGGCCGAGCCGCCGCTGGCCGGCGTGCAGTGGCCCCTGAGCATCGCGGCGGCACCGGGCGAATGCGGCGACTGGCGCGGCGCCCTGAAGGCCGAGCTGACCGATCCCCTGCGCCCGCGTTTTGCCGGCGGCTACCCCACGGCCTGCGGCGAGCGCACCTGGCCGCTGGCCCATGCCGATGCGCGCGGCTACGCGGCCCGGCTGGTGGCGGGGCTGTGGGCCGAGACTGGCGGCCGGCTCGGCGGGCGGGTGCGCGAAGGCCACGTGCCGCCGGGCCTCAAGCCGCTGTTCGAGCTGCAATCGCCGACACTGGCCGAGGTGGTGCGCGACATCAACAAGTTCAGCAACAACGTGATGGCCCAGCAGCTGTTCCTCACCTTGAGCCTGCAGCACAAAGGCGTGGGCACCTTCGACGGCTCGCGCGAGGTGCTGCGCACCTGGTGGCGCGAGCGCTTCGGCCCCGACCTTCCGACCTTCGACAACGGCTCCGGCCTGTCGCGCGACGAGCGCATCAGCGCGCAGCAGCTGGCCAGGATGCTGCAGTACGCCTGGGCTTCGCCGCTGATGCCCGAGCTGGCGGCCTCGCTGCCCGTGACCGGCAGCGACGGGACCCTGCGCCGCACACGCGGGCCGGCCCTGGGCGGCGCCCACCTGAAAAGCGGCAGCCTGCGCGATGTTTCGGGCGTGGCCGGCTACGTGCACGCGGCCAGCGGCAAGCGCTATGTGCTGGTGGCGATCGCCAACCACCCGAACGCGCACGGCATCCGGCCCGCGCTGGAAGCGCTGCTGGCCTGGACGGCGCGAGACCTGTGATGAGCGCCGCTGGGCCGCCCCAAGGCGCGAAGGCCCCCTCGGGGGGCAGCGCAGCCGCGCCGCGGCAAGCGTGGGGGCAGCAATGACCGCGGCGTTCTTCTCCGAATGGATCGGCTACGCCGCCGCCATCCTGACCACCGCCAGCTTCGTGCCGCAAGCCTGGCTCACGTTCCGCACGCGTGACGTGAAGGGCATCTCGCTGGGCATGTACAGCGTGTTCGCCACCGGTGTGGCGCTGTGGCTTGTCTACGGGCTGCTGCTGGGCGCGTGGCCGATCGTCGCGGCCAACGCCATCACGCTGGCGCTCGCGCTGGTGATCCTCGTCATGAAGCTGCGCTACGGGTTGTGGGGGACTGCCCGTTTTGACACCTCCCCGAAGTTAAAGAAAAACGGGCCCCGCTAGATTTGACGCGGCTTCCGGGGCGATTCGGGCCGCTGGGGGCCTGACGGACGATTTGGCACCGAATGGGCCGGGGGCCCGGAAAAAACGGCCCTGGGGCCTTCCTGGCGGGCGTGGCCGGGCCGATCGTGGGCCGGACTGATCTGCGCCGGCAGCGGCCCGCTGTCATTGGGAGAACCAGGCTCAAGCCCTGCGGCATGAGGGCCCGGACCACGTGTCGGCGGTGGCCCCGGAACTCGGACGTTCCAACTCGGACGCGCTCAGAACGTCCAACTTCCCCTTTTCCTAGCGCTGGCGCGGAGTTACGGCGCTCAAGGCCGTCCATTGATGAGCGTCCGACTTCGGCGAACTCGGACGCTCGATTTGGCCGGCCCGGGTGGTTAAAGTCGGACGCCTTGCAGCTGACCGTCCGACTTTAACTACGCCAGGCGGCTGCGCGAAAACGACGCAGTGCTGCGTGAAATTCACGCAGCTGCCGAGGCGAACCAACGAGGAAAAAAGGGTTAGCCGAACAGCTCGGATTGGTCGTCGTTGACCAGGTCGGCGGCGCCGACGATCCGGGTGATTTGGCGCTCGGTCAGGCGGTGCTCAGAGGCCAGCTGGCGGAGGGATTTGGGGCCGTACTCGGCCTTGATCTTGGCGTTGCGCAGCGCGGTCAACGCGCGCGTCGCCTTGGGCAATTCAAAGTGGTCCTCACGCCCGTAGACCTGGCTCAGCTTGATCAGGTTGCCATAGCCAATCAGCTGGGCGAAGTGGTGCTCTGGCGTGGGGTTGAGAGGGATGTAGATCCGCAGGCCGCCGAAGCGCTCGACCAGCAGCATGGTAGCCGGCAGGCCGATCAGGCGCACGAACTCCTGCAGCACCTTCGGCAGCAGCTCCGTGGACAGATCAGCCCAGGTCTTCACGACAGCCTCAAAGTGTTGCGATACGGGCACTCGAAATCGCATTCTTCGCTGCCAGCCTTTCGGCATGAGCTTGTGAGCCGGCCGTTGTTCCAGCGCCCGCAGTCATCGCCCACGTGGCACTCGCAGATGTCGTGCAGCTGCCCACAATCAAAGCAGAGGCCGTCGTCGCCATCGTCGAACTCGTCGGCGTCAGCTGCTGGCTGCTGATCGCCGATATCGACATAGCCGATCCCCAGGTGCCAGCGTGCGCGGGCCTCAAGTTCGTGGGGCGGCGGTATGGTTGCTTCTTTGCCACCGGCGGGGGTCATCAGTCCGGTTCCTTGCAGAAGGGACTTTGAGTGCCAGCGCGAGCAGCCATCTCCTCCACTTCCTCGGCAAACTCTGGGTCGTGGTCCCTGATGCTGGTGGCGTAGGCTTGCAACGCGGGTCTGGAATGGCGGTCCTTGAGCTTGACGAGAAAGAATTCATCCTCCGTACCAACCGCCCCCCACTCAATGACACCCAGAGCAGCCAAACCGTCCAACATGGCCTTGGCGTGCCCGCGTTGGTCTACGGGCAACGAACGCACCGTGCGTAGGTTCGCAATGGCGTACTTTCCGACGCCGCCATTACGCGGCATGTTGCGGTCCATCCTCATTTGCGTTTCGTCCTTGTCAGCCAGCTCTTGAGGGCCTCGATCACCTGGCTGGCGTTGCGGGTGTCGAGGAAGCGCAGGTCGGTGACGCCGACCTGGGCCTGGATGAAGGCCTGCAGCGCGGCATCGCTCTTGTCGGTCAAGGCGCCGGCCTTGCCCAGGTCGCGCCACAGCATCAGCGCGTGCCACTGCTGCTTCGAGTACTTGGGCACCGCGGGCTTCGCGCTGCCGGTCCAGCCGCAGGCCTTCAGGTGCTCGATGAAGCGCTTGCGGCTGGTGCCGTCCAGCTCGCCGGCCGAGCGCTTGCCGGTCTTGGCGAACAGAATGGCGCGATAGTCCTCGTCGCTCCACTTCAGGGCCGCCACGCCGATGTGGATCTGCGCCAGCTCGTTGTTGCGAGCCTTGGGCCCGTCGAGGCTATGGAAGCGCGGGCCGGTCACAATGGCACCCCGAACCGGAGGGTGTGATGGACCTGAAAGATGCCGAAGCGAAGTGGCGCGAGCTGCACCACCAGGCCGTGGCCGCTGAGGAGGCTGCCCGCGCCGTTGAACGCGAGGTGACCTTTGCGTTCAGGGAATGCGCTGCCGGACGAGGCCCCGCGCCCGCCGAGGGCGTGCTCACCCGCGCGGAGGCGTTGCGCAAGGAGGCCGACCGATGCCGCAACGTCGAAACGGGGTACCTGAAGGGCGTCTTCGGCTGAGCCATGCGAGAGGTCCGCACGGCAGTAGAGATCCGCGAAGCGGTCGCCCGGCTGCTGAACGCCGGCCGGAAGGTGCCGATCACCGTGCCGCTGCCCACGCGGCTGTCGATGTCCTCGGACGCCTTCGATGACCGCGCGGCGAACTGGCAGATCCCGGCGCACCCGAGCTTCGCGGCTGATCGAAAAGCGGTCAAAGCAGCCATCGTGGCCGTGAAGGCGAAGTGGGACCTGGCCTAGCGTCACGCGCGCCTCCGTGCGTCCGCGCGCGCATTCAGCAGCCGCAACGGCACGTGGCCGAAGTGGAAGCCATTGCAGAAGTTGCAGTGGTAAGCGTCCATCGGCCGTCCCTCGTTGCCCACCTTTCGGATCAGTGCGCGCATGGCCTGGTGGGCTTGCTGGAAGCTGCTGAAACGGGTCTTGCCGTCGCACGCCTTGCGGCGGATGGCGCGCTTGCTGCTCATGGCTGGGCCTGCTCACCGGCCAGCAGCCGCACCTGAACCTTGCCGACGGGCACACCGCGCGGCACCAGGCACGTCGAGGAAACTCCGAACTTCACCGACCTGGTGCCCTGCACCGGCCGCTTGGCCAGGCACCCATTGCGCTCCATGTCATGAAGCCGCCGCCGGCTGAAGCCCTCCTTGAACTGGAAGTGACGGTCGACCTCCAACGCCGACCACCAGTCGCCGGACTGCAGGATGCACAGCCAGATCTCGACGTTGAGGTCGCCCAGCTTCACGACTGTGCTTCCTTCGCGGCCAACGCGGCATTGATCTTGGCGCGCACATCATGCGAATACCCGGCCACCTGGATCGTGGCGCCGGTGTCCAGCGCCAGCTCCACGCCGGCGTTGCCGTTGTAGGAGATCGAGTAGTAATGCGTGACGCGCTTCACGTCGACCTCGACCTCGCTGGCACCAACGCCATAGCCACGGAATTGAACAAAGGCAGCCATCTGCTACTCCTGGGCCTGCAGCAGGCCGGTGAAAAGTCCGCGCTGGGGCGTGCTGGCGATCGCGTCCGCCTGGTGCTCAGGGCAGTAGTGGCGGTTCTTTCCCACCTGGTGGGCATGGGCCTCACACAGCGCGCGATCGCACGTGTGGCCACCGCCGTCAGGGAAGTCGCACAGGAAGCCGCTGGGCGCCAGGCAGTGGGCTTGCTTGCCCTCCAGCCAGATCAGCGCGCAGCAGGGCTTCGGTAGCTTGCTGCCCCGCATGTGCACCAAGTTGCCGCCCATTCGGTAGCACGGCATCAGGCCACCTTCTTCCAGGGCAAAGTCATGACTTGCACGACGTTATGGAAGCCGTAGTCGCACATGTCGTCCCGCAGATCGATGCCGAATGGCCAGCGCACTTTGTTCAGGCGCTGGGTGCGCTGGTCGTTAAGCCGGCACCACTCTCCTGCTTCGAGACTGTGGTCAATCGAGGGGAACCGCTTCGACACCCTGGTCAAAAACGCATTCATCCGCGCGGCGGCGATGTCCGCTTCCTCCTTCGTCGCACAGACGAAGTACGGCGTCAGCGATTCCTCGTAGTCAAGCACCGGCCTGTAGACCAGGAAAGCGCTGACGTTCGTGCGGTGCCGAGACATCATTTCCTCCCTGCCGTCAGCTGGCGCTGCTTGACCATGTTCGCCAGGCTGCGGAAGGCATTCCGCGTCAGGCGACCTTCCGCGGTGGCCACCGCCTCGACGGCGTCTGCCCAGGCTTCCAGGAACTCAATGCTGGACAGGCGCTGCGCCGATGTCTTGTGCGCTCGCGCGGCGGCGTAGATGCGGCGCTGAATCGCGACCGGCACCTGGTGCCAGTGATCCGGGCACATGCCCTTGTTCATGTCCACCCGCACGCTGCAGTGGTTTGCGTCGCAGGTTCGCTTCATGACCGGACCTCGGGGAAGCCGTCGTGCGTGACGCCATCAAGCAAGCGGCCGGCGGCTTTCTTGCCGATGTGGGCAATGAAGGCCGCTCCCGCTTCCGGCAGGAGTTCTTCACGCTTTGGCACGGCGGGATGACCGCGAACCGTACGCCAACCCGACCGCGGGTTACCCGCAGCTTCGTCTGGTGTTGAGGGAGCCCATTCGCCCCACTGCTTGAAGTGAAACGGTACGCCAGCAGCGGCGCACTGGTCGCGCAAGCTGCGGACCCAGTCCGGGTGCATCGCGCGCGCGCCGGCCCCGCTCTCGCCGCCGACGATCACCCAGTCGATGAACTGGGCGTGTGCGCTGACCAGAGCTTGGCGCTTCAGGCCGCACTCTGCGCCGGCCGCCTTCGCTTCCGCATAAGACCTGTGAGGGCCCTTCCACCAGCCATGCACCGGCCAGATGAAGCGCCGAATGTCCACCGGACCGAGCAGCGGCTCCATCGAAAGGAAAACGACGCGGATCCCCAGCTCTACCTTTGCCAGCAGCAGCTTCACGACGTCACGATCAGCTTCGGGCTGGCTTGTGATGGTCGCACCCAGCTGTACGTTCGAGGGAAGGTACCGGGTGCCGTTCCCGGCAACGCAGCCGCTCTCCGCCACCATGCGCTCGACGTTGCCGATCCGCTTCGTCAACAGCAACCAGTCGAGAGAGGGCGTATCCCGGATGAGGTTAAAGAGGTCGTGCCGCCATGCGGGGTCTACTTCGTTGTCGAAGACGTCAGCGAGTGAGGCGCAGAAAACCCGGCGCCGCGCGGGAACGTACCTGTCAACGGAGGAGCAGGACGGACAGGCGCCGGTCACTCCAGCTTCGGCCAGGTCGCCGCGCCATCCGCAAGCCTGGCACGTGACGAACGTCGCCGCGTTCCACTGCACTGGCTTGCGCCAGTTGGCGGCCGTGGTGCGCACGCGCGCAGCGCCTGGGCCCCACTTTCCTACCTTGTCACCAGCGCGTTTCGACCAGGACTCAGCGTAGCATCCATCGCAGCCAGGGCTGACCTTGGTGCAGCCGGTCCAAGGATTGAAGGTCGAGTCGGTCCAACTGATTGCAGTGCGCGCAGTCATTGCACAACCCTCACGCAGCCCAGGTCTTGAGCGGTGGCCAGACGCGCAACGATCCGCGCCGGCTTCAGCACGGTCATGGCATTGCGCTTGGCGGCTTGCACGGCCAGGTGGCGCGTGCGCGCCGTCACGTACTTGACCTCGCGCTGAGGCTTCGACGCGGGCCCCTGCTCCAAGGTCACCACGTACTTCTTCCACTCGCGCGTCGCCCAGTAACGATCAGCGTCCTCTTGGGACTGGATGGCGAATTCCGTCTTGATCATGCGGCGTGCTCCACTTCGCGGGACACAGGCTCGTTCAGCGGCGTGCTGTTCGGGTCGAACGGGCGCAGGAAGGCGTCCGGCAGCATGGACGTCGAGCGGGTCTCACCGGGGCGGATCTGGCGACCTGACCAGTCGATCGCAGGCGCCGTGAAGGTGACGGTCACCGAAGGCGTGATGTTCCAGATCGGCTCTGGGTAGCCCGGCTCCAAGGTGAGTGTCTTCACCACCTGGTTGTTCAGTTGCTCAAGCCCCGTACCGCGATACCCACGCGGCACCACGATCCAGGCGAGCTGATCAGGCTTGCAGTTCATGGTCAGCGCCCCGAGTACTGATCCGGCGTCAGTCGCACGACTGGCACCCGCGCGCCGCTCTGCGTGATGGCGGCGAAGCGCTGCAGGAACATCTGCCGAGCCAGGTGGGGCGCCACCGGAAAGACCTTTCCCGGGATAGGCTGGATGCCAGGAATGCGTTCCCACTCCCACTCGTCGTCGTGGGCGGGCATCAGGTCGCGCTGCTCAGTTGCCAGCATGATCAGGTCAGCCTGCTTTACGCAGGCGGGTAGATCTGCCGACAGGCCGAACCTGGCCAGCACCGCCCTCTCGACTCTCTTCTCGATGACCTTGTAGTCGGGCAGCAGCTGCTTCAGGGGCGCGGCGACGTCGCCGATGAACGCCTCGGCCGCATCGTGCAGGAGGCCGGCCAGCGCGTGCTCGGGCGGCACCAGGAGCGACACCAGCACTGAGTGCTGCGCCACGCTGTAGAACTCGCGCGTGTGGCCGGCGTACCGGCATATATGCGACAGCGCGTGAGCCACTTCCTGGATGCCGAACTCGCTGGTCTCCGGCGTGAGGAAGTTGAAGTAGTGGCCGCGCGAGGTAAGGATGTCTGGACGCATGGGAATTCCTAGATGTCGGTCGGTCCGATCCGGACCAGCAGCTGGCGCACGGGCGTGTTCGGCGCGTCGGGCCCGACCGCGAAGCGCTTGCAGCCACCATCCGGCGCCACGAAGAAGTGGCCCAGGCTGCAGCGCAGGCGCGCGTCACGCGGCTCCCGGTGGGTGCAGTAGCGGCACCGGCTCTCAGGGGCGCTGCTGCGCTCCACGTAGCCCAGCGCCTGCATGGCGTTGCGGATGCTGCTCACTGGGCGGTCTGCTCGAAGGGAGAGATCACGAAGTCTTCGACGCCCGTCACCAGGGAGATGCCGGCCACGCCGCGCACCTGGTCGGGCTCGTTCAGGATGGCCTCCTTGTTGACCTCTTCCTTCGTCCGCACGAACTTGGCCAGGCCCAGGCGCTTGAGGGCTTCGATCACGGCCTCGGCGCCGCGCACTGTGACGCTGGGCGGGCGCTGGCGCCACTGCACCTCGCCGGTAACGAAGTTCGCGGTCTTGACCTTGCCCTCGTTCGTCAGCTCGTGCCGGTGGGCCTCGCAGTAGGTCTGCACGCCCAGCTGCAGCGTCTCGATGCGCTCGGTCAGCTGCTCCAGCTTCGGCTGGTAGCGCTTCGTGATCGCCGCGATCTCGTCGTTCATGTCGGCCTGCGTACGCGTGATGTCGCGCTGCAGGTCGCCCAGCTTCTTGATGTCGCCAGCGCAGTCGGTCTGGGTCTGGGGGGCGTAGGTCTGCGCCTTCGCCTTCAGTTTCTGTACAGCCATGTCGTGCTCCCGGTTCAGGCTTGGTTGAGGAAAAGCTGCCCCGCCAGGACCGGCAGGGGAATCTTGCGAAGGCGGCTGCTCAGCTTCAGGCTGTGCATGGCGCGCGCTTCGAGGTACTTGATGCAGAACTCGTCCAGCTCCTCGGACGTCTCGGCGATGAAGTAGCCGGTGGTGGGCTTGCCGCAGATCGCCACGCCCTCGGTGCGCAGGTCCGAGATCAGCCGGCGCAGCAGGCGCGCGGGCTTGCCGGTGCGCTGCACCAGCTGCACGACATGGATGCCGTGCGCCCGGCCGCGGTGAGCGCTCAGGATGTTGAGGAGTTCGGCGCTGTTCATGTCAGGCCCTTTGGCCCTTCACCTGGAAGCGGCGGCTGGCGGGGAGGTCATCGGGCAAGCTGGGCAGCGGCTCGATCTGCACGGTGCCGGTCTTGAAGTACCTGCCGGCCAGCCTCTCGACGGCGATCTCTGCGCTCTGGGTGCTGGAGCCCTTTGCACCACCCACTGTGTTGGTGACGTAGGCTCCGCCGCTGAATCGGACGTAGACGCTGATCAAGTCACGACGCATAGCCGTCCTCCTGGGGTTTGCTGCGGTATTCGCCGGTGGCCAGGTCGTGGGTGGCCAGGCCGGCGTCGACCAGCTGCTGTAGCTCGCTCTTGACCAGGTCTAGTGGCAGGTTGCCGGCGGCGGCCAACTGCGGCGCGGTGGCGCCGGTACCGGGCTTGGGCAGCAGGGCGGCCAGCGCCACCTGGTAGCGGGAGAGGCTGGCGAAGCTCATGCCCGTTCTCCCAGCTGGTCCAGCCACGTCAGGTTGCCGGCCAGGAAGCGGGCGAGCTGCACCGTGTGGGCCGGCTTGAACTTGATCGTGAAACCGTCGCCGCAATCCAGCGCCAGCTCACCGCGCGAGTTCAGCGCTGTGACCGGGTCCGTCGCTTCAATGGTGATGGGATCCACGTCCGCGACGGCCTCCACCAGGTCGCGGAACGCTTGCGGCTCCGTCGCCGAGGGCTGCGGGCCCGGCGAAGGGCTCTGAGCGCCTGCCCAGCCGAGGCTTTCCGCCCGCTGGTTGAAGGCGCGCTCCAGTTCGCCCCCAACTCGTTGGCCCGAGGCCCCTGCGCGGGCCGAGGCGCTGCGATCGCCGCCAGCCGAGGGCTTGGGTGCTGCCACCACGATCGGGCCCGGCGTGGCCGGCGCCACGGGGCCGACGTTGGCTGTCGGCGCCACGGTCGCTCCCTGGCAAGCGGCAAAGTCCTCGTCGGTCAGTCCGCCATCCAGGCGGTAGTCGAACTCGGACACGACGCCCCGACGCACGGCAACGCGGGTGAGCTTGGACCTGGCGTGCAGCGGCGCCAGTGCCGCGTCGACCACGGCCGGCTGCAGCTGCAGGATCTCGGCGATCGCGCTGCTGCTGTGGACCTTGCCATTGCGCAGTACCTTGGCAGCCGCGCGGGCGGTGGCCACCGGATCCTCGTCCGTGCGGGCGATCGACTTCTCGTGGCCTTGGCGGTAGGCGTCGGCACGCTCCTGTGTGTCGAAGTAGCGGCTGTGCTGCCCTTCGGGCTTGGCGCGAAAGATGTGCCCCGCTTCCACGTAGCGCGTGATGCACGCGCCGGCAGCGGTGGCGCTTAACTCGGCAGCCTTTGCCAGATCGCCATTGCTGAAGCCTTCCGGTCGGGCGGCCAACTGCAGCGCACGATTGAGAACCGCGGGACGGCTCACGACTGCACCTCGGCTTGCCCGCAGGCCTTCCAGAACTGCCCTGCTGCCTGGCTGGTCGCCTGGTTCTCCATCACCAGCTGCGTCAGCTCGTGGTTGAGGGTGCGCAGGTGTTCGCGGTGCAGTTCGCGCTCGCGGCACAGGTACACCTGCAGCAGCGCCATGCGCCGCTTCTGCGCCGCCAGCTTGGCCGCGTAGTACAGCCCCACGGGCCCGCCCTGCAGGAAAGCCTGCAGGCCCGTCTGCATCCGTGCGCGGATCATCGTCTTGGTGGTCATGTCCCCTCCTTCGGGGTGTTCTTGCGCGGCTTCACATCGCGCGCGGGTGGCGGCGCGGTATGCGCCTTGTGTGGGCAGCCGTTACAGGCCTGCCAGTGCTGCATGTCGCGCGGGCTGCCGGTCGGCGCCGGCCGGTGCGCGTAGGCGCGGCATTCCTCGGCGGTGATGACCACCGCCTGGTCGCCGAAGCCGGACTGCTGGCTCAGGTGCGGGCACGGGTAGCGCCCGAAGGTGTGCATCACCTTCTCAGCCAGCTTGCCGGTGCCGGCCTCGCCGGTGCCGTACTTGCCAGTGCCGTTGAGAACCTGGCTGACCTGGGGGGCGCTCACGCCCAGGAGCAGGGCGGCGCCCTGGCGGGTGTGCGTCTTGGCTGCGCCTTGCAGCAGCTCGAACCAGGGCTCGCTCATGTACTTCATACTTTTTTGGCGCCTCCGCGCGCCAGCTCGTTGGGGATCACGGGCGCTTGCGGCCCCAGGTCTTGCACCAGGACGAAGCGGTAGGCTCCGGCCAACCGCTGCGCCGCGACTTGGATCGCGTTCGGGTGCATCGCCTGCCAGCACCGCAGGTACTGCCCGGCCGTGCGCGCGGCGCGCCGCACGTCCTGGCCGGCGTCCACCAGCGTCTCGGCCGCCTCGGGGCCGGTGAGGGCCTTGCGCATGCGAAACAGGGCCCACAGCCGCACGACAAAGCTGTCTTGCTGGCGCGGCCTGCTCTTGTTGCCCTTGATGCAGCCGGCCGCGCGGGCGGCGCGCACGCGCTCTGCGTCGGCGGCCTTGGCCGCTGCGGCGCCCTCGGGCGTGAGCACGTAGCGCACCAGGCCGGGCGGCGGCGGCAGCTCGCCAGGCGCGACGTGCACGCGGCGGATCAGGCCCGCGCGCTCCAGGTGGTCCAGCGCGTGCTGGGCGCCGGCCGGGCGCTTGCGGATGTTGTCGGACCAGGCGCGCAGGTCGGCCCGGGTGAAGGGGCGCCCGGCGTCGGTCTTGCCCCTGGCTGCCAGGGCCAGCAGCGCCGCCACGACGAACCAGTACTGCGGCATGGCGTTACAGCTCCGGCCGGGCGCGGCCCAGCGTCTTGCCGTTGAACTCCACGCACAGCTGCTTGCCCCTAACGTGCTCGCCCGTCACCTTCTTCCAGCTGTTGGCCTGAGCCCACTGCTCGATGTTGGCCAGCGCGTTGAGCACCAGGCGCATGCGCCCCTTGGACTGCTCGGCGATCGCGGCGATCACCGCGTCGTCCATCGGCAAGGCGGGGGCGTCGTGCGCATCGCCCAGGGAGGCCTTGGCGGCCACCGCGGCCTTTACGTCACCCAGGCTGAGCAGCTGGAACTCGACCACCCGCGCCACGCGGCTCGCGATGTGCTCGTAGCGGGCCACCTTCTGGCCGAAGCGGTCCATGCCCACCAGGAAGCACATGGTTCCGGTGATGTCGGTGATGTCGCGCACCACCTCCAGCAGGCTGGCCGTGCTGCGCACCAGGTGGTCGGCCTCGTCCAGCATCAGCGGGGCCATGTCCACCGCCAGCTTGCCGATGATGCGGGCCTGCACCTCCTGGTTGCGCCCACGCTTGTCCAGGCCCATGCGGTCGGCCAGCTCGTCGAGCAGGGCGCGCTTGGTCCAGGTCTCTTTACAGCGCACGAACACCGCGCCGTTCTCGGCCGCCCAGCGCTCGGTCAGCTCGGACTTGCCCACGCCGTAGGGCCCCTGGATGATCACCAGCCCCGCCTCGCGCGCGCCGCGCCGCGCCACCACCTTCTGCGCCTCGGCCAGACGCTTGAAGTTCTCCGTGTGGACAAAACCTTTTCTCATGGCTACATTGCTCCTTGCTTGTTGCTCGTTCTCAATGACACGCAGGCACGCTCGGTGAAGGCGGCAACCTTCACCGGGCACTCTTAAAACCGGCTTCCCCTTCCACCCACTGCAGCCCCCGGCTGGCGAAGTACTCGGCCAGCGACGCGTAGTCGTCCCCCTGCACGTACTCGGCCAGCCACTGCGCGTCGGCGTCGTCCCAGCTGCCGCGGTTGCGCAGCAGCCACTCGTAGCGGTCGCTGGCGTTGTCGAAGAAAGGCCTGCCCGCAGCGGCTTGCACCGGCTGCGCCTGTGTCGGGAGTTCAGGGAGGTAGGAGGAGGAGAAAGTCCCCTCCACAGTGGGGCGCAGCACCACGGGGGCGCTGGGCTCCGGCAGGGAAAACACTTGCGCGCCGTGGACGCCACCCAGCTCGCGCTGGGCCAGGTCCATCTGGCCTTGCAGTCGCTTCATGCGCGCGTCCACGCGCTTCTCGCGGGCCATCTGGATCACCGGCTGGGCGAAGAAGGCCTTGCGGTTGGCGTTCCAGTCGGCCTGGCACACGTACTCGCCCTGCAGGTCGAAGATCAGCACGAAGTTGGGGTTGTGGATGTCGTAGTGCACGCGCACCTGTTGACCGTCCACCGCCATCAGCTCGTTGCTGAAGTACACCTGGTTGAAGAACTGCACCTCGCCGCGCTTGGCCGTGCGCAGCACCGCCGGCATGAACAGCATGCGCAGCTCCAGCTCGCTCAGCTTGAACTGCTGCTCACGGTCCAGCATTGCGTCCCAGGCCTCGCTGGGCGTCATGTGCTTGCCCACGTTCGGCCCGTTGGTGTGCTTGGGCAGGCTGCGGTGGCGGTGCTCGGTGTTGTACTCGCGCACCGCCTTGTCCACCGCGTCGATGAACTGCTGCCAGCTGGGGGCCTTGTTCGACAGCTGGATCACCTCGCCGGTGGCTTCGGCCCGGCGCAGCGCGCGCTGCTCGCTGGCCAGCTCGGCGCTCACCTTTCGCAGGCTGCCGGCGTCGACCTTCTTGCCCTGGAAGGTGGCGAACTGCGCCGCGCAGGGAATGGCCCATGTCGCCCAGCTGCGCTCGATCAGGCCGCGCGCCTGCGGGTTGCCCGGCAGGCCGGTGCGGTGCTCGGAGCCAAGGCGGGCGATCACGCCGGTAATGGGGCAGTCCAGCTGCTTGGCCGTCTCGCCGGCGCCGTTGTCGCTGTAAATGATGGCCGGCACGCCCTCGTTGCCCACTGCATGGCGCAGGGCGTCGCCCACCGCGATCACGTTCTCGGACAGGGCCACCGACCAGCCGCAGATCTTGCGGCTGGCGCCGTCGATCACGGCCGTCAGCTCGGGGGCGAACGGCGCGCCGTGGTCCGGGTGCCGCACTTTGGCCTTGAAGGTGTGGCCGTCGATCACCCACACGTCCAGGGGCTTGAGCACGCTGGTGTCGCGGCGCTTGTGCGGCAGCAACGCGGCCCGCTCAGATCCGCTGTGGCGCGCCTTGATCAGCGCCACTTTGTCCAGCTTGGGCAGCACGCGGCGGGCCCGGGCGTACAACTGCTTCCAGGTGTCCTTGGGGCGGCCCAGGCCCTTGGTCACGTCCTGCGCGGCCTGGCTCAGGTTGCGGAAGCGCCCTTCCTTGGAGTGATACAGCGCCAGCACTCGGGCGACGTCCTCGCCCACCACCAGGCCTACTGCGGTGCCGTCCGCCTCCGCCGGCAGCAGCCCCCACCAGCCCTGGGCGCGGTAGGTACTCAGCCAGCGCTGCAGGGTGCGGTCGCTGACGGACGCATCGCGGGCGCGCTGGTTGGCCGTGCGCGCCATCGTTGCCAGGTCGGGCGAGCATTGGCCGCTGGCCAGCTGCAGCGCGAGCAGGGCGACCGCCTTCTTGACCCCGTGCATCGGCTCCAGCTGCAGCACCTGGTTCACCAGGCCCTGGCGGGCGTCGGCGACGGCCTTGTCGGCCTGGCTGGGCGGGCGGCGCGTGGTCGCGGGGGCGCGGTCCTGGGTATTCACCAGGGCGCGCGGCTCGGTCTGCGGCGCCTCGGCGTGCGCGGCGATCGTCAGGGTGGCGCGCGCCACCTGGTCGATCATCAGCGCGCGCTTGGTCTCCGCGGGCAGTGCCGCCGCGTCGTACTCTTGCCCGCCGCCGCGGCCGGCGCGGGGACGGGCGGGGACGCCCAAGCGCGTGAGCCGCTCGCGAGCGCGGCGCTCGGTGCCCGGCATGCCTGGAAGTCCGGCGAGCTCGCGGGCTGTAAGCCAGGTGCTCATTGCCTCTCCCTCCGTCCGGTGGCTGCACCCGGCCGCGCCTCCGCGTTTGCTTTGCGCGGCATGGTCACCTTGATCTTCCGAGTGAGCTGGAAAGCTCGCTGGCGATCGGACGGGTTCAGGTAGCGCGAGGGCCAGATGTCCCTCGGCTGAACGCCTAGGGCACGGGCGACCACCTGTTCGGCCGCCAGCCACGGACTTGTGAGCACGCGCTGAATATGGCTGTAGCCGTTTTGGGCGGCAAGCTGCCGCAGGCTGGTGCCACGCTTACGCAGGGCAGCAACTACATCCGCCGGATGCCAATCCGCGTGGGCGATTGCCGTCTTTCTTGTGCTCATGCCCATGATTATGAGCACAAATCCAATTAAGTCAACGCGCTCGCGCTATCGGGTTTGTACTGATGCTGTTTACTGTGTGGTTTTCACCAGGGGCGAAGGCCGGGATTGCGCGTACACGCCTGGCCGTTGACAATTGTGTTCATGGACACAAAAACGACAGCACAGCGCGCCCAGCAGAATGTGGGCCTAGCTGAAGCGTCGCCTGGCTACTTGGATGCCGAGACTGGAAAGGCCGCCATCAAGCGTGCCCGGGACGCGTTCCGGATTAAGTTTGGGCAGCGATGCCGGGCGGCGCGAGGCTCGATGGAGATCAGCCAAGTGGCAGATCGCCTGGGCGTTCATCGCAACACCATCTGGAACATCGAACGGGGCGACTCACTGCCCGACGCCTTCGAGCTGGACCTGCTGGCTGCTGCATATGGAACCACGGCCGAGCGGCTTCTGCACGGCGGAGACGATGCGCAAGAGCAGGCGACCGAGGAGCAGGGCCTGCCGAACGCCGTGCATGCCGTCCCGCACGGGAGGTTCGTCTACGTGCCGCACTTCGACGTGACCGCCTCGGCGGGAAAGGGTGACCTGTTCAACGACCTTGAGTCTGTGAAAGCCATGCGGCCCTTCGACCAGAGCTACATCCGCGGCGAGCTGGGTCTGGCGCACGACGAGCTGGGCCTGATCTCAGTGTTTGGCAACTCGATGGAGCCGCGGCTGGCCTCCGGCGATACGGTGCTGGTTGACCTACGCGCCGGCTATGAGATGTTCACGGACGGCATCCACGTCGTGCGGCTGGACGAGTCGCTCCTGGTCAAGCAAGTCCAGCGGCTGCCCGGCAAGGTCTTCCGGATCCGCAGCCTGAATCCGGACTACGAACCGTTCGACATCAAGACCAGCGAGGAAGCCGATCGCGACTTCGCGATCATTGGACGCGTGCGCTGGGGCGGCGTCACTATCAAGTAGAGGAACCCATGAAAACCACTGCACTGTTGCTCATCTCGAGTCTCGCCGTCATCTCCAGTCCCGCGTTCGCGCAGCTTCGCTGCGTGCCGAAGGAGTACTCGCAATACAAGGACCAGCTGGCGACCGCTGACGGGCGCCACAACATGCCGCTGGACTACTGCATCGTCGCCATTCGTCAGCGCCAGTTCGACAGCGCCTCGCAGCCGTATGCTGACTGCGCAGCCGAGCAAGGCAAGATGCGAGACGCAATGGCGAAGGCGAAACTGACGAAGCTGATCGACTACGCGGAAGCGGACTGCAAGGGGAAGCACCCCCTCTCGGGCAGGTAGCAGGGTGGATCCGAAGTCGTCCGCACCAACTTGCCCAGCCTGCAAAGCTCAGGCATGGGTGCTGAGCGAGCAATCACTGGAGCGATGGCTGAAAGCAGAAGCAATGGGCATCGTATTGGGCGTGCACATTGCTTCGCCGGTGTCCGATCGGCGTGTACAGGACAGCTGTGTTCAGCGCGCGGTGCGGCTCTATCGAGTTGCCGATGCACTGAAAGAGCGACCGCTGCCGTGCAAGGAAGACTGTGTCTGCTACTGGCGGCCAGTACTCCGCAGCGATCGTGAATCCGCCCTATGACGAGCCGCCGGCCACTGTGCTAATCTGAAAAAGCACCACACCCGCCTCTGAGGCCGACACGCGTCGGCCTTATTCATTTCGCGTTGCCCTCGCACAGTGCGGGGATGCAACTCAACAGCGCCTTCAGGAGCCTGCGCCGCCAAATCGGCCAGATCGGCAGCGGCATGCGCGTGGCGATCGCCGCGCTCAGCCTGTCCGCTGGCGGCCTGGTCGGCATCGCCGTCCACGAGGGTTACAGCTCCAACGCCTACCCGGACCCGGTGCACGGCGCAAAAGTGCCGACCATCGGCTTCGGCACCACTGGCGGCGTGAAGATGGGCGACACCACCACGCCGGTGCAGGCGCTGCAGCGCAAGCTCTCCGACGTGCAGGCGATGGAAGGCGCGGTCAAACGCTGCGTCGCAGTGCCGCTGCACCAGCACGAGTACGACGCCTTCCTCGACTTCTCCTACAACATCGGCACCGCCAAGTTCTGCGGCTCGACGCTGGTCAAGAAGCTGAATGCTGGCGACTACGAGGGCGCGTGCCGCGAGATGGCCAGATGGACCTACGCCGGCCCCTTCAACTGCGCCTTGCCGCAGTACCGCAGCAAATGCGGCGGCCTGGTCACGCGTCGAGAGCAGTCCGTGGCCAAGTGCCTGGGGCAGCAGCCATGAGCACCGGCTACAAGGCGCTGGCCGCTCTCCTGATTGCCCTGGCCCTGGTGACGTTCGGTTACCGCCAAGGGAGCACCGCCACACACAACGCCTGGCAGGCCAAGGAAGGCAAGCGCATCCAGGAAGAGAAGGACGCCCAGGAAGCCGAGTTCCGCCGCGCCGACAAGGCCAGCGGCGCCTTGCAGGCCGAGCTGCTGGCGCTCGCCGCGTCCAACGATCAACTGCACGGAGCGTTCGATGACTACAAGCGCAAGCACCCACTCCTCGCGCGCCGCCCGGTGGGGCGTGCAGCGCCAGCCGCTGTCGGCCAAGCCCCGCCGCTTCGGTGCGAGCCGGTACCTGGTGGCAATGACTCTGCTCTCTCTCTTGGGGCTGTCTGGATGTGGAACAGCGCCCTCGCAGGGCGGGACGTCCCTGCGGGTGCCTGCGGACTTGCTGACACCTCCCCGGAAGCCTGTGCCGCTGATTCCGGCCGCACCCTCACCGACGCCTGGGACAACCAGGCCCTCAACGCCAAGCTCTGTGCCGAAGATCGACTCCGGCATCAGCGCCTGATCGATTTTTTACAGGAACGAAAGCAATGAGCGACCAAGGACGCACGCAGGAGTTGCTCTTGCTAGGCCAGATCCACGGCCTGGTGCAGGCGCTGAAAGATGGGCAGGATCTGTCCAACACCCGGATCGCCGATCTGGAAAAGAAGGTCGATACCCGTTTCGACGGCATCGACTCCAGGCTGCGCAACGTGGAGCAGAAAGCCGCCGTCATGGGCGCCGTTTCTGGCGGCGCGATGGCGATCGGCACCGCACTCATCATCGAGGGCATCAAGCACTGGCTCGGCCGGGGCGGCCCCACCCCGTAATGGCCCACGGCACAGAAAAGCGCACGCAGCTGCGCGGGCTGTACGTCTACCAACGCATGCCGATGGAGACCGCCTGCAAGAAGCTGGGCGTGCCCAAGAGCACGGGCAACCGCTGGAAGCAGGACGCCGCGGCTAAGGGCGACGACTGGGACACCTCGCGCACGGCAATGGCCCTGGGCGACGAGAACTTCAACCAGCTGGGCAAGAAGCTGCTGGAAGACTACCTGCTGCAGCACCAGGCCACCATGAACATGCTGCGGGACGACAAGAAGATGACCGCGCGTGAGAAGGCCGAGACGCTGGCCAGCATGAGCGACAGCTTCAACAAGACCATGAACAGCTTCAAGCGCCTGTCGCCGGACCTGAACCGCCAGGCGATCGGGCTGGACGTCCTGCAGCGCCTCGCGCAGTTCGCGCAGGCCAAGCACCCGAAGCACGTGCCGGCACTGCTGGCGCTGCTGGAGCCCTTCGGCGAAGAACTGGCCAAGGCGTACGCCTGAGGTGCCGTTATGGTCTCGTTTGCCTTCTTCTTGGCGTTGGCCTACCTCGTTGAGGAGGAAGGGCTGCACCCGTTGATGGCGCTGATCATCGCGTGCATCTGGCTGGCGGTGCGACATGGCTAAGAGCAGCAAGCAGTTCCTCGACGGCCTGGCCGAGCTGGCCGAGACGCTCCGCCGGCAGATCGACGCCGACCTGGAGGGCTGGGACCTGGCGCCCGAGGCGATCGCCGAGCGCCGACGCCTGGTCTTCGACGATGTAACCGGCTTCGAGTACTTCGACCGCACGTACTTCCCGCACTACGGCAAGGCCGAGCCCAGCGCGCTGCACACCTTTTTGCACCAGCGCCTGCCGCAGATTGTGAACTCGCCCAACGGAGAGCGCGACGCGATCGCAGCGCCCCGCGGTGAAGCCAAGTCCACCAAGATCAGCCTGGTCTTCGTGCTGTGGTGCCTGATCAAGGCGATCAAGTGGTACCCGATCATCGTCATGGACGCCTTCGAGCAGGCGGCCGAGATGCTGGAGGCGATCAAGGCCGAACTCGAGGCCAACCCCCGGCTGGCCAGCGACTTCCCCGAGGCTTGTGGCCAGGGCAAGGTGTGGCGTGCCGGCGTGATCGTTACAGCGAACGGCCGAAAGGTGGAGGCGTTCGGCAGCGCCAAGAAGATCCGCGGCCGGCGCCACGGCCCGCACCGGCCCGACCTGGCGGTGATGGACGACATCGAGAACGACGAGAACGTCACCACGCCGGCGCAGCGCGACAAGCTGCAGCGCTTTGTGACCAAGGGCGTGCTGAACCTCGGGCCGCCCGACGACAGCATGGACGCCATCGTCGTCGGCACCGTGCTCCACTACGACAGTGTGCTGGCCAGGTTCCTGCGCAACCCGTTGTGGAACCGCAAGGTGTTCAAGGCCATCATCCAGTGGCCCGACCGCATGGACCTGTGGGAGCAGTTCGAAGGACTGCTGCTCAACGCCGACACGCCCCAAGAGGGCCAGGCCGCGGCGATGGCGCTCTACGAAGAGAACCGGGCGGCGATGGACGCCGGCGCGGTGGTCAGCTGGCCGGCGGTGCGGCCGCTGGTGAAGCTGATGATCAAGCGCGCGCGCGAAGGGCACGATGCCTTCGACAGCGAACAGCAGAACGACCCCACCAGCGGGGAGGATGCGCCATTCGCCAACTCGATCCGCTTCTGGGTCAATCGGCTCAATGAGTGGCTGTTCTACGGCGCCTGCGACCCTTCGCTGGGCAAGGCCGGCGCCGGCCGCGACCCCAGCGCGATCGGCGTGGGCGGCTTCAATCGCGAAACCGGGATCCTGGACGTGGTCGAGGCCAAGATCCGCAAGCGGGTGCCGGACAAGATCATCAGCGACATGATCGAGGTGCAGCGCGAATACAACTGCATCGTCTGGGGCGTCGAGACCGTCCAGTTCCAGGAGTTCCTGGCCACCGAGCTGATCAAGCGCAGCGCGCAGCAGGGCGTGCCGCTACCCGTGCGGATGCTCGTGCCGATCATCGACAAGCTGATGCGGATCGAGGCGCTCCAGCCCCACTGCGCCAACGGCCTGATCCGTTTCCACTCGTCGCTCACCACCCTGATCGACCAGTTCAAGCACTTCCCCAAGGCCGACCACGACGACGGCCCCGACATGGTGGCCATGCTCTGGATGCTGGCGCAGACCGGCGGCGTGGCCGCTGCCGTTCAGAGCGGCGGGGAAGAAGAAGACAGCACCCGCGCCCGCTACCGCCGCACAGCCGCGCGCATGTTTCGAGGAGTCCACTGATGATCAAGAGTGCTTGGGGCAGCCTGCTGGCCCGTGTCGGGTTCGGGCAACTGGAGGGCGACCCGGTGAGTGCAGCCACCGCGCCGGCAGTGCAGGAGCGCCTGGTCGAAGCCGTCGGCACTCAGTCCGAGGACGAGGCTGGCTGGACCCGGCTCACAGGCGACGGGCTGGGCCGCTACAACCAGCGCGACCTCACGCCCATGAACCAGGAGCGCATGGCTAAGCTGGCCGAGTTCCTGTGGCAAAGCAACACCCTGGCCAACCGGCTGATCGAGCTGCCGCTGGCCTACCTGACAGCCGAGGGCGTCAGCCTGCAGTGCGAACATCCAGAGCACCAGAAGCTGCTGGACGCCTTCTGGAACGATCCGATCAACAACTGGCCGCTGAAGCTCCCGGCGCGCGTGCGTGCGCTGGCGCTGCTCGGTGAGCAGTGCTACGTGATCAACGCCAACAGCGGCAACGGCTTCGTGCGCCTGGGCTACCTGGATCCGCGCCAGATCGGCCAGGTTGTAATGGACCCGGACAACCCGGAGCAGGCGATCGGCGTCATCACCAAGCGCGACGCCAGGGGCAAGTACTGGAAGTACCGGGTTGCAGTGCTGGGCGACGACCCCGAGCTGTTCAGCGCACGCACGGCCAAGATCCGGGCCGAAGACTTCACGGACGGCGAGTGCCTGCTGTACCAGGTCAACAAGTTCCCGGACGGCAGCCGCGGGCGCAGCGACCTACTGGGGCAGATGGACTGGCTGGACGCTTACGACAACTTCCTCTTCGACGAGATCGACCGCATCTCCTTCCTGCGCCGGTTCGTCTGGGACGTGACGCTGAAGGGGGCCGACCCCGAGATGGTGAAGAAGTTCGACAAGGAGTTCAAGGCGCCCGAGCCGAACAGCAAGTTCGTGCACAACGACTCGGTCACGCTGCAGGCAGTCAGCCCCACCCTACAGGCGGCCGACACAAGCGAAAGCGCCCGCCTGCTGCGCAACCACGTCCTGGGCGGCGCCACGGTACCCGAGCACTGGTTTGGCGGCGGCGGCGACGTAAACCGCGCCGCTGCCAGCGAGATGGGCGAGCCCACCTTCAAGATCTACACGGCGCGCCAGAGCATGCTCAAGATCATGCTGGAGGAGATCGGGCGCCTGGTGCTGTGGAAAGCCACCAGCACGAACGAACCGAACTGGGGCGACGAGAAGTGGAAGGTGACGGCCGTGTTCCCGGAGTTGGCCAACAAGGATCTGACCAAGTTCGCCGCGGCCATGAGCCAGGTGGCCACCACGGTGGTGCTGCTGATCGACAACGGCCTGCTCACCCAGGAGCGCGGCCTCAGCCTGATCGCCGACGTGGCCGGCCGCTTCGGCCAGCAGATCGACGCGGCCGACGAGTTGGCCAAGGCCCGGCTCGAACACGAGCAACGCAAGAAGGACCGGGCTGCAGCCGACAGCTTTAACCTGCCTGCGGACCTGCGTGACGCGCTGAAGGACGGCAAGGCTGGCGCGAGCCCGGCGCCGGCACCTGGTGAACCCGCAGCAAGCGTTTGAAGCGGCACTGCGCGAGCGCCTGCGCGAGCGCGCCGCCCTGATCCTCGGCACCGACCAGGCCGTGGTGGCGGAGCTGCGCCAGGCGCGCGAGCAGATCCAGCAGGTGCTGGCCGGCCAGCCGGCCGATTGGGAGCGCTGGCAGCTCACGCGGCTGCTGGAGCAGCTGCAGGCGGTCCTCGAAGGTGCCACAGGCCGCGCCGCCACTGCGGTGGACGTGGGCCTGCGCGCTGCCTGGCAGCAAGGCGAAGACCTGGTCGACAAGCCGCTGGGCGCGGCGGGCCTGAGCGTGGAGCTGCAGCTGCCGGTGCTCGATGCCGGCGTCCTGGGGAACCTGCGGCGCTTCACCGCGCTGCGCCTCAAGGACGTGGGGGTCGAGGCTTCCAGGAAGATCGGCAACCAGCTCAGCCTGGTCACCGTTGGCGCACGCACGCCGTTCCAGGCGATCAAGGCGGTGCAGGAGACCCTGGGCAATGAGAGCCCCCAGCGCGCCACCACCATCGTGCGCACCGAGGTGGGCCGGGCCTTCGCGATCGCCAGCTTCAAGCGGCTGCAGCAGGCCGCGGCGCTGGTGCCGGGCCTGAAGAAGCAGTGGCGCCGCAGCGGCAAGATCCACAGCCGCTGGAACCATGACGCCGCGGACGGCCAAGTCCAGGAGGTCGACCAGCCGTTCGTGCTGCCAGGCCACCAGGGTCCCGTGAAGCTGATGCACCCGCACGACCCGCAAGCGCCGGTGGAGGAGATCATCAACTGCGGCTGCCTAGCGGTCCCCTACCGCGACACCTGGACGGTGATGACGCCCGGGGCCAAGCCGTTCTCGAAGCTGGAGCTGCAGCAGGATCCGCGCAAAGCCGCCATTGACCAGGCCGCGCAGCGGGCAGGTATGCGCCAGAGTTAAAGCGTCTCCGGTTTTAGGGCCGCCAAGGCCCGCGAAGCCTGAGGACTGCCGCTGCCCCCAGGAAAGAAGTTAAAGCGAAGTTAGGCCCCCGCAATTGCGTCGGAGGGCTATGGAAGAGCTTCTGCCTCGGTCGCCAGGGCGTCGTTCATCGCCAAGGTCGAGTACCGGCCTGTAACTATCTCGCGGACGGTCGCCGGGTCGATCCGCCACTTCTCAGCGACGACTTTCGGGTCTGCGCCCTCTCGAACTTGCTGTCTGATACGCAGGAGTTCGGGCGCCAGCAGCTTGGCGCGGAAGTTCCGCGGTGCGAATTGGATGGAGCGCCGCTCGTATCCGAGCTGCTCGTAGGCGATGCGCGAGGCCGCGGAGGAGTAGGCCCCGCGCAGGAGATCCTTCAAGCTGGCCACGGCCAGGCCTTTCTTGGTCCAGTCCGCGAGCAGCTGCTCGAAGCACTCGCCCGCGGTGAAGCGTTCGAGGTAGGACTTCAGCGCCTCGGGGGAAAGCGCCTGGTGGCGGCTACGTGGCATTGGGGCAGTGTATTCGTCAAACCACCCACTCCGCCGATGGTGCAATGCTTTCGCAACGACCCCAGCGAAGTTAAAGTTACAGCAGGAGAGGCAATGGACAATATCGAAACGCAGCTGCGCATGGCCGACCGGCTAGACGCCATCTCGAAAGCGGTGGGCTACTCGCTCTGGGCTCTGCAGGGCCTGGAGCATGCGACCGCCCAGATCTACGTGATGATGGCTCTGGCAACCCCTGGCATGGGTGTGGAGGCTGCGAAGCCATTGCTGGACGACGCCATGTCTAAGACCTTCGGGTCCACCGTCAAGAAGGCGATCCGCGCAAACCTGTTTCCGCCGCCTCTGGCGCAGCGCTTCGAGGCGCTTTTGGCGGAGCGGAACTGGCTGGTCCACAACTCGCATGACGAGAGCCGGTCTGCGGTCCACCAGGATCGAGCCTGCACCCAGGTCATCGCGAGAGTTGAAGCGATCGCCAAAGAGGCGGGCGCGCTGATGACGGAACTGAACGTCCTCGGCATGGCGTTCGTCGTCAAGCACGGGAAAAGCATGAACAGGGTTATGGACATCGCGGCGCAGACACTAACCGAATGGCGCCACCGCGACTAGGACAGCACCATCTGCCGCCGCTTCGAGATGAACCCTCCAGATGAAAAGCCACCTGCCCCGCGGCTAACGCTGGGCACTGCAACACCTGAGCAGCTGGCCGCGGCCGTCGCATCCGTGTTCTCGCGGCCGGAGTTTCTTGCTCGCATCCGCGACCTGAACGAGCGCTGGGCGCTCGTGGGTAAGGCGTTCCGTCGGCTCGAGATGCTCGGATCCGCCCTCGTGCAGGTAGGTTCCGCGATCCCTCACCAGAAAGGCCTTGAGTCCAGTGTCGAACAGGTGCGCGCCCTGGCGAACCTGAACTGGTACATGGATCTCGAATTGCCCTGGTCGGTGTTCCAGGACGCCGGCGAGGCGGCCTGCCGCGAGGACATCCAGGAGGCGGATCGCATCATGGCGGAGCATTTTGAGTCCCGCTATGCAGAGGTACGTCAGCAGCTGCACGACCGCCTTCCTAAGCGGTGGCCGGTGCTCGGGCTCGCCTTTGCCGCACACGAACGTGGCGACTATGGCCTCGCCATTCTGGCATTCCTCAGCCAGGCGGACGGCCTGAGCCGCGAATTACGAGAAGGCTATTTTTTCGCCCGCACCCGCGGTGCCGGCCAACGGGCGACGGCAAGCTACGCCGCGCGTAACGCGCGCACGGACGCCGATTGGCTGGTGTTCGCGGCGCTGGAGGCGAAGCTGGCCATCATGGACAACCTGACTCCCAGCACACCTGATGACGGCTCCCTGAACCGCCATGCCGTGATGCACGGTGAAGCCGTGAACTACGGGAGCCGCACCAACAGCCTCAAGGCCCTGTCGCTTCTGCACTACGTGGCCGTGACGGCGGAAAGTTCCTGACGCGCCGCGCGCTCAACTCGCGCCCTGTGCTACTCTGAAAAAAGCAGCACACCTGCTCTAGGGCCGACACGCGTCGGCCTTATTTCTTTGCGAGCTCAGCAGCAAAGTTCGCTCCTCACGTTGATCGATCAACCAGGAGCAACTTATGAAATCCGCACGTCTCGCAGTCCTGATCGCCGGCCTCGGGGCCATCTGCATGTCGCCCGAGCCCGGTGCTGCCGGAGGCGGCCCGACGACCACACCTCAAGGCGCCACCTCCGGCGCAAAGGCCATGACGGCCGCGGACGCAGCCAAGCAGGTCAAGCGCCCGGTCACCACTCGCGAAAAAGCGGGCACCGATGGCGAAGGCAAGGCCGTCTACAAGGACGTGACCAAGCACGTGGCGGTAGCCGCCTCCGAAGTGCTGGACTTCAAGGACTACGGCTCGCACGTGGTCGTGGTCACCAAGGACGGCAAGAAGTTCAGCTCGGCCGAGGAGTAAGTCGGCATGAAGCTCGCCCTCCTTGTCGCTGCCCTGGCCGCCTCCGGTGGCCTGCAGGGCCGCGACTTGATCGACACCCACATGCGCGAGGCGCAGAAGACGCCCGAGCGCGACTTCCGCTCCCTGATCGACATGGCCAGGGGCGCCGTCGACCAGGTCGTCAACGCCGGCAAGATGCCCGGCGAGCGCCGCTACGTCTCCATCGAGGCGATGTACAGCGACCGCATCGTGATCGAGCTGGACGGCAAGCACTGGCAGTACGCCTACAGCCTCAAGCCGGTCAACGGCGTCGAGACGATGGTGCTGGAGTCGCCTGTCCAGGTGGTGAACCAGTTCGTGGCCGTGGTCACGCCTGGCGCCACCACCAGCGCCAAGCTGGCCGAGGCACTGCGCGGCATGGAGGCCGGCGAGGTCGCCCTGGTGGAGGCTCAAGAAGGCTGCATCCAGGTCACGATCATCAAGGCAGGCGCCAGCGGCAACAACAACTACTACCCCGACTCGGTGCTCAAGGAGGCCGTGCCGATGTTCGAGGGCACCCGCGTCTTCACCAAAAGCGACGCGGAGCACATCAAGGGCGGCGGCAAGGACGTCCGCAACCTGATCGGCGGCATCTACGACGTCAAGTTCGTCGAAGGAACCGGGCCTGACACCGGCAGCCTGGTCGGCACCTTCAAGGCGCTGGATCCCAAGGACTCCGTCGTCACCAAGATGGTCGAGGCTGTCCGCCGGGGCATGCAGAACCTGCTGGGCCTATCGATCGACGCCGATGGCAAGACCAAGAAACGTGTGCAGGGCAACAAGACCCTGCGCGAAGCCGTCAAGTTCACGAAGGTGAACTCGGTGGACCTGATTGTCGAACCGGGCGCTGGCGGCGGCCTGGATCGTTTGACCGAAGCCGCTGCCGAAACTCACCAAGGAGAAACGACCATGCCCCTGTGGAAACAACGCCTGCTGGAGGCCATCAAGGCCAAGGACGCAGCCAAACACGCGACCATAGATGCCGCCACCATCGGCGACGACGACCTGGTCAAGCTGGCCGAAGCGATCGGGATCTCCGTCGTCGCTGCCAACGCCGACCGTCTCACAGAGGCGCAAGGTGACAACGCGCCCGTCACCCGCGCCGAGCTGCAACTGCTGCAGCTGCGCCAGACGGCCGCCACGCGCATCGCCGCGAGCAAGCTGCCCCAGCCGGCCAAGGACCGCCTGCAGGCCGACTTCGCCGGCCGCGAGCGCTTCGTCGAGGCCGACATCGACTCCGCTGTCAAGGCCGAAGGCGACTACCTGGCCCGCTTCACCGAAAGCGGCACCGTCCGCGTGCCGACCTTCGGCGCCGGCAGCATCCAGGTAGGCGACCGCAGTGTGGCCATCAAGGACATGCTGGACGCGTTCTTCGACCCGTCCCATGCCAACCACCGCGATGTGCGCTCGTTCAAGGAGTGCTACATCGAGATCACGGGCGACCGCCGCGTGACGGGCTTGATGGCCAACGTGGACCGCTCGCGCCTGGCTGAAAGCCTGGGCGACGCGTACCGCGAAGCGATCGATAGCTCGACCTTCGCGGACGCACTCGGCAACAGTATCACCCGCCGCATGCAGGCCGTGTTCACGGGACTGACCGACCTGCAGGCCTGGCGCAAGGTGGCCGTGGTCGGCCAAGCGAACGACTTCCGCAGCCAGGAGCGTGTGCGCATCGGCGGCTACGGCAACCTGCCGGCCGTCGCCGAGAGCGGCGCCTACGCGGCGCTCACCTCCCCGGGCGACGACAAGGCGACCTACGCGGTCACCAAGCGCGGCGGCACGGAGTCCGTGACGCTGGAGACGATCAAGAACGACGACGTGCGCGCCATTCGCCAGATCCCGCAGGAGCTGGCCCTGGCCGCGGCCAACACGCTGTACGAGTTCGTGTTCGACTTCTTCCGCACGAACCCGAACGCCTACGACGGCACGGCGATCTACCACGCCTCACACAACAACCTGTTCACGGCCGCCCTGGACGCCACCGCCTTCGCGGCCCACCGCCTGGCGATGGTCAAGCAGACGCGCGCCGGCAGCTCCAAGCGCCTGGGCATCAGCCCGAAGAGCGTCCTGGTGCCGTTTGAGCTGCAGGAGACGGCCTACAACCTGTTCGTGCGCAACCAGAACCTGGACAAGACCTACGTCCAGTCGATCAACCCGGAAGTGATTCCGGTGTCGTACTGGACCGACGCGAACGACTGGGCGACGGTCTGCGACCCCATGGTGCTGCCGGTGCTGGAGATCGGCTTCCTGGACGGCAAGGAAGACCCGGAGCTGTTCGTCCAGGACATGCCCAACGTCGGCTCGCTGTTCAGCAACGACAAGATCACTTGGAAGATCCGCCACATCTACGGCGGCTCCGACCTGGTGGATGGCTACAAGGGCACGACCAAGGCGGTCGTCGCCTAACGGGACTCACTCCCCCCGCCGGGGTGGCTCCCCGGTGCCAAGTGCAGCCTACGGGCCGCCGGCACCCATAGCCACTCCCGCCTGCGCAAGCAGGCGGGTTTCACAAGGCTCCTTCACCCGCCGGTGCCTTTTGAAACCGACCCACCCACATGGCCTTCGCAGACTTCCAGACCCTCGTCGACAAGATGGTCCGCGCCCCTGGCGGCACGGAAACCATCTCGACGGCCGACCGCGACCAGGCGATCGAGCTGGCGCGCCTGCGTTACAGCGCCGACTGCGAGCGAGAGTTGGTCGAGGACGTCGCCTGGGCCGCGGACGGCTACTTCGCGCCGCTGCCGGCGGGCTGGGTAGACGGCTGCTACATCAAGCAGGCCGAGTTCCCGATCGGCGAGCAGCCCGCGGCCCTGGTCGCCCTGGCGATCTACGGCACGCCCAGCGACCAGCAGCTGGTGACCGAAGACGCCCTGCAGGCCGGCGACCTGGTGCGGGTCACCTATGCGGCGCCGCACCTGCTGAGCGATGACCCCGCCGCGGACACCATCCCGGCCGTTCACCGCGAGGCAGTCGCCAGCTACGCGGCCAGCCTGCTGTGCGGCCAGCTGGCCGCCCACTACAGCGGCGAGCGCGAGACCTCGATCAACGCTGACGGCAGCAACACCGAAAGCCGCAGCCGTAACTTCGCCTTCCGCGCCAAGGACTACAGGGCCGCCTACTACGCCGGCATCGGCAAGGCGGATCCGCGCGGTGACAAGGGCCAGGCAGTGGCCGGCGACCCCGCGGCCAGCGTCAGCAGCTGGACAGGCCGCCAGCGCAGCACCTTCGGTCGGGAGAGCCTGCTGTGAGCCTGACCGCCGCCAGCCTGGCCACGCTGCAGCGCGCCTTCAAGGAAGCGCCAGAGCTGGCCGAGCGCGAGCTGCTGGCTGCCGCCACCGAGGCCACCCTCCTGGTGGAGCGCGAGGTGAAGGAGAACATCAAGACGGGCGCGACCGGCCTGACCCGCGCCAGCGTGACCAGCGACGCGTTCAGCACGCCCGAAGGGCCGTTGGGCGTGGTGGGCAGCAGCCAGCTGTCGGCCCTGGTCCTGGAGCTGGGCACCCGGCCGCACCCTGAAGCGGCCAGCACCGCCCCGCGCAAGGCGCCGCCCGTCGACGCCTTGGAGCCCTGGGTGCGTAGCGTCCTGGGCCTGGGCGAGAAGGAAGCGAAGTCGGCCGCCTTCGCGATCGCCATGAAGATCAAGAAGCACGGCACCAAGCCGCAGCGGCCCTTCGGCCGCGCCCTTGAGTCCACCCGTGCCCAGGTGCTGGCCATGTACGAGCAGGCCGCCGGCCGCATTGCAGCCCAGCTGGGAGGTGCTGCATGAGCGCCACCTTGACCGAAATCCGCGCCGCGATCGTGGCGATGCACGCCGCGGTGCCGGACGTCGGGATCGTTCACGACTATGAGCGGTACGCCCGCTCGGAGGAGAAGTTCCGCGAGCTGTTCGTTGGCACCTTTGACGGCGCCAAGCAGATCCGCGGATGGTGGTGGCGTCGGAGCGCCACGCAAGAAAGGACGGTGAGCACCGCCTCGGTGATGAACGTCCACACCTGGCAGGGCCGCGGTTACATGGCCCTGAACGACGAGCAAGCCAGCGAGAAGACCTTCGACGAGCTCGTCGAGGCCTTCCGCGACGCGGTGCGCGCAGACCCCACCTTTGGCGGGATTTGCGAGCAGAACTCCGTGGAAGACGGGGAAGACGGCGTCCAGGTGATCGACGTCGGGCCCGTGATGTTTTGTGGGGTGCTGTGCCACAGCGCCGTGTTGCAACTGAAGACCTGGAGCTACCTATGAACACGAAGTCAACCGCCATCAACGGCGACGCCGGCACCGAACCCGGCTCGACCACGGCCGCAACCGCCGCGCCGGCATCAATCCCCGCTCCGGCAGCGGTCTCTGCAGCGGCGCTGGCGCTGGAGCGGGCCAAGAAAAAGCCGCACGAGCCGGCGTTCGTGGAGCCCGCCAAGAAGCCCGCGGTGCCGCGCGACGAGTACCACGGCAAAGGCGGCATGTACGCGATCGTGGACGGCAAGCGCGTGCCCTGCGACGACACCGGCAAGCCCCTGCCACCCAAGGTCGACGAGAAGGCCTGATACCGGTCCTGCTGTCACAACACCCCATCATTGAAGGAGCCTGAACATGGCGTCGAAGAAAATGCGCAAGCTGGCCATCCTGGCCAAACTGGAAACCGTTTACGGGACGGACCCCACTCCGACCGGCGCCGCCAACGCGATGGTGGTGCACGACGTGGAGATCACGCCTCTGGACGGTGAAGAGGTGGAGCGCACCAATGTGCAGCCTCACTTCGGCCACAACGGCGCGATCACAGCCACCTCATTCGCCCGCATCAAGTTCAGCGTCGAGCTGGCCGGCTCGGGTGTTCCTGGCACCGCCCCCAAGTGGAGCCCCCTGATGCGAGCTTGCTCGGTGGGCGTCACTGTCTCGGCCGGCGTGAGCATCACCTATGCGCCCATCACCGAGAACCAGGAGTCGGTGACCATCTACGGCAACGTCGACGGCGTCAACCATGTGATGCCCGGGGTGCGCGGCGAGTGCAAGCTGGGCCTGGACGCGAAGGGCAAGCCGGCGCTCATGTTCGAGTTTCAAGGCCTATGGACGCCCCTGGCAGACGCGACACTGCCGGCTGCCGCGTACACCGGCTGGGTAGCGCCTGTGGCTGTCAACAAGGCGAACACCTCGTTCTCGCTGCACGGCACTCTGGTCGGCATGACCCACTTTGACCTGGCTTTCGGCAACCAGGTGGAGAAGCGCGACACCAGCGAAGACGACACGGTGGAGATCGTGGACCGCAAGTCCTCAGGCAGCGCGGTGTTCGAGATGACGCCCGTGGCCACCAAGGACTGGGTCAGCATCGCCCAGGCCAAGACGCGCGGCAACCTGCAGCTGGTGCACGGCGTCACGGCCGGCAACATCATCACCGTCGCCGGCACCGGCACCGTGGAACTGGGCAAGCCCACGTACCAGAACCAGCAGGGCGTGCAGATGATCAACGTGCCCCTGCGGTTCGTGCCGACCTCGGCCGGCAACGACGAGTGGTCGATGGTCCTGACCTGACCAGGTCAAACCCGCAGGCACCTCTTTAACTCAAACAAGGAAACGCGATGGCACGCATTGCGCCGGTTCCCTATTTCTGGGACTACGTCACCTTCTACATGGTGGGTGACTTCGGCAAGCACATCAAGAGCCAGTTCAAGGCCAAGTACCGCCGCCTGGACCAGGACGAGTACGAAAAGCTGGCAGCCCGCGTGAACGCCGCGCGGATCGCGGCGATCACCGGTGCGCTGCGCTCGACGCCCGGACAGCCTGGCGATGCCGGCAAGGATCTGCCGGCAGGCAGCGCAGAGCCGATCACCGACCAGGAAGTGGTCGACCTGGTCTTCATGGACTGGGACGACATGGAAGACGAGGACGGCAACAAGCTGCCCTACACGAAGGACAACGAAGCGCGCGCCTTCAAGGCGCTGGGCTGCAGGGCCGCAGTGGTGACGACGTTCTTCGACGCGCACATGAAGGCCCCGGAAAAAAACTCCGGGGAGCCGTCCGGTACCACTACCGGCACCTCGGCGGCTCCAACGCAGCAGAAGACCGCGCAGACCTGAACCTGCAGGCGCAATGCCATGCCCTCGGTCTGGACTTGGAGCAGCTGGTGCCCGACGAGGCCGTCGCGGCGGCCAGGGACGAGATGGAGTTCGAGCTGTGGCCCGAGCACCAGAAGGCCTACGAGGTCTTCACCACCTGCGACACGCAGTGGGTGGTGCTTCTGGGCATCGGCGCCGTGTACTACCAGGCCCTGGACTATGCCCGCGTGGGGCAGATCGCCAGGGAGTGGCTGGGCATTGAGTTGACCCGCGAGCTGCTGCTGCAACTGCGGGTCATGGAGGACGAAGGAAAGCAGATCCTGAACGACTGAAGACCCGTTGGGCGAATTAAACCAAGACCGTTGAACCCAGGCAGCAAATGACCGATCGCGTAGTCTCAATCAGGATCACCTCGGACGGCCGGGCGTTCGTGGTCGACCAGGCTGCGAACGTGCAAGCCGTGCAGCAGCTGGGCAAGGCCGCGGAGGCTACGGGCAAGCAGCTGGACACCGCGGCCGAGAAGGTGACGCGCAAGGGACGCGCGGCCAAGGCGGCCGCCGCCGACGTGAAAGAGCTGGGGGACGCCGCCGGCGCGGCCGAGCCCAAGGTCAAGAAGGTGGGCGACGAAGCGGGCGCCGCCACCGACAAGGTGGCTCGCAAAGGCAAGGCGAGCAAGCAGGCCGCCACCGAGGTGAAGGAGCTGGGCGACGCTGCTCAGCGCAGCGAGCCGCCGGTCAAGAAGATTGGGGACACGGCGGCCGGAGCGTCCGAAGGTGTCTTGAAAGTTACGGCTGCGGCAGGCGCGGCGCTGCCTGGGCTGAAGAACGTCGGCGACCAGGCAAGCGGCGTTGCCCCCAAGTTCAAGGGGGTAGGCGACGGCGCAGCCGCAGCCGAGCCAAAGCTCAAGGGCATGGGCGATCAGGCGGCCCGTACCGCCATGCAGATGCGCCAGGTAGCGCCCCAGATCACGGACATCGTCACGCAAATCGCCGGGGGCCAGAGCCCCATACAGATCCTCATCCAGCAGGGTGGCCAGCTGAAGGACGTGTTCGGTGGCGTAGGCCCGGCGGTCAGCGCTGTGACCCGATACATCGGCGGCATGATTTCGCCGCTGACGGTGGGCGCGGGCGCGGTGGGTGCACTCGCCGTCGCCTACTACCAGGGGTCGGAGCAGAGCGCCGCCTTCACGCGCGAGCTGATCATCTCCGGCAACGCTGCCGGCGTCACGGAAAGCAGCTACGCCATGATGGCGCAGCGCCTGGCCGCGATCGGCGGCTCCCAGGGCGGCGCCCTGGATGCCCTGAGCCAGATCGCTCGCGAGGGCAAGGTCGCCGGTGAGCAGCTGGAGCGCTACACCGCGATCGCGCAGAGTATGGAGCGCGTGGTGGGCAAGGCGGTCGAGGACACCGCGAAGGAGTTCGGCGCCCTGGCCGGCGCCCCGGTCGAAGCCAGCCTGAAGCTCAACCAGACCTACAACTACCTGACTGCGTCGGTTTACAGCCAGATCAAGGCGCTGCAGGACCAGGGCAGGCAGCAGGAGGCGGTGAAGCTGGCGCAGGAGGCGTATGCGGCGTCTCTGGCGGTGCGGATCCCGCAGCTGGAGGCCACGCTGGGGACCTTCCAGCGCGCGTGGCGCGAGATCGGCGACGTTGCCAAGCGGGCCTGGGACCAGATGCTGGGCATCGGCCGCCAGGACACCATTGCGCAGCAGCTGGTCGCCGTCACCGACGAATTGAACCGGGCGCGCGGCAACAACAAGAACATGGCGCACCGTCTGCCTTGGCAGGCCAGCGAGGCGGAGCTGCAGCAGCAGCAGGCCTTCTTGCAGGAGATGGTGCGCCTGGAGCGCCGCGGAGCCGATGCGGCGGCCGAGCATGCGAAGCAGGTAGCGGCCCGTGGGCGGCTGGACAGCATGGCAGAGGCCTCGCTGTCCAAACAGGAGAAGCTGAAGCGCTCGATCGCCAAGATCGAAGCGGACGGCGCCACCGCGCAGTGGACACGCAAGCAGATCGACGACCTCATTGGTGCCGAGCGCAAGAAGTACGAGGACACGAGCGGAGACGCGGGGCGGAATGATGCGCTGGGCGCGCGGCTCGCTGCCATCAAGCGGGCAACGGAGCTTGAGGCGATCGCCATCAAGTCAGGCATCGACCAGGTCAACGTGGCCTACCGCCTGGGCGAAGTCACGCAGGCGGAACACATCGAGCGCGTTGCAGCCCTTGAGCTGAAGCAGCTGGAGACGCGGCGTGCGGCGGTGGCGGAAGAGATCGAGATCGCGGGAAAGGCCAAGAACAGCAAGAAGGCGGTCGCCGACCTCCAGGGGCAACTGGCCGTCGAAGAAGCCAAGATCACCGAGCGCCGCAAGCAGCTGCAGGAAGAGCTGGCGACCAGCCTGAAGGAGCGGGTTACCAAGGAGGCGATCGAGGCAGCGAAAGCGCATGAGGCGCTCTTCGCTGAGTTGGACCGGGGTGTTGTCACGCTCGGAGAGCAGATCCTGGCCCAACGAGAGCACAACGCCACGTTGGGGCTCACCAAAACAGCCCTCGCCGCCGTGCACGCCGCCAAGCTGGAGGATATGGCGAGCAGCAAGGAGCGCCTTGCCTCTTTAGCCGACGAGATCGACTGGACCCGGAAGCTGGGCGACACTTACCGCGACCAGGCCCAGGCCCTGCGTCAGTTGGCCCAGCTGAAGCGCCAGGGTGGCGCTAAGGAAGAGACGCTGGAGGCCGCCACGGACCTGCGGCGCGAAGCCGCCAAGACGGGCGAGTTCCTGGAGCGCACGCTGCTGGAGAGCGTGCAGCGCGGCTTCGAGCAGGGCAAGAAGTTCTCGGACGGCTTCTTCGCTTCGCTTAAGGCCACGGCCAAGACGTCCGGCATCCAGATCGGCGTGGGCTTCTTCACGGATGCGACGGGCCTGACCCGCAACAGCGGCGTGAGCCGCGCCGGCGGAATGCTCAACAGCGCCAGCAATGCGGGATCCCTCTACAGCGCCGTCAGCGGCTACAGCAGCGGCGTCAACACCGTGGCCGGCATGTTCGGCGCCGGATCCACCGCGGGCGCGTCCGCGGCTTCGCTGGGTTACGCCAACATGGTCGGCGCAGCGGGCGGTGATGCGCTGGGCGCGATGATCGCGGCCAACGGCAGCTGGGGGGGCGTGGCTGCAAGCGGCGCGGCCGCGGGCGGTGCGGCTGGTAGCGCCGGCCTCATGGGCACGCTCGGCGCCGCCATGCCCTACCTGGCTGTGGCCGCCCTGGTGATCGGCGCGCTGATGAAGAAGGGCGGGGGCCCGAAACAGGACGGCCAGTTCGGCGCGACGGCCGGGATGAACACGCTCGGAGGGCAGATCGCCTCGGGACAGTTCGGCGGGAATGAGCTTGCCGCCGGCGTGAAGCCGATCGTGCAAGGCATGCAGGGACAGTACGCTGGGTACGAGCGCATGTTCGGCCTGGACAAGATGGACTTCGGTGTTGCCGTCACCCGCGATCCGAAGGGCACCGCACCGACCATGCTGGAGCTGACGGCGACCAGGGGCGGCAACACCGTCTTCAGCAACATCAACCGCAACGTGGCCCGCGGGGACGAGGACCTGAACCAGGCGTTCGAGATCATGGTGACGGACGGCCTGCTGGGCGCGCTGAAGGCGAACGCGACCAAGCTGCCCAACACAATCGTGCAGTACCTGGACAGCGTGGCGCCTGGCGCCGACTTGGACACGAAGAAAGCTGCCCTGGCCAGCATCCAGGCGGTCTCGGCCTTCACCGATCAGTTCTCCGGCCTTGGCGGAGTGTTCAGCCGCCTGGGGACGATCTCGGTCCAGGCCCGCACTGAGCTGATCAAAGTCGGCGGCGGCCTGGAGGCGATCACCAACGCCACCGCCAGCTATTTTCAGCACTACTACAGCGAGGCCGAACGCGCCGGCATTTTGGCCAATCGTGTGGCGCAGGAGATGACGAAGCTGGGTCACAGCGCTGTCGACACGATCCCTGAGTTCCGCCAGCTGGTTGAGGCGATCGACCCGAACACCGAGGCCGGCCGAGCGCTGTACGCCCAGCTGATGCAGCTGGAGCATGCCTTCTTCGAGGTCCACGATCAGTCGAAGCAACTCAAGGAGGCTGAGGAGGCACGCAAGCAGGCCATCCAGGACAACGAACGCACGCTGGTGGACGCGTACAACCGCGAGGCCGACGCCCTGCGGGACCGCCAGAAGCGCCTAGAAGACTTCATCAACGTGCTGCAGCGGTTCAGCCGCTCCTTGAGCATGGGTGGCCTGGCGCAGCTCTCGCCGATGGCGCAACTGGATGCCACCCGCGCCGAGTTCCAGCGTGTGGCGGCGCTGGCGATGGGGGGCGACGAGCAGGCCCAGTCCAACTACCAGTCGGTGGCCGAGGCCTTCCTGGAAGCCAGCAAGGCGGTGAACACCAGCAGCGTGGCGTACTTCGCCGACCGTGACCAGGTGCTGTCGATGACGCGCCAGCTGGAGATCTCCGGCCGGGCGCAGATCGACGTGGGCAAGCTGCAGCTGGACGCGCTGAAGGCCCTGGTGGCGCCGCTGGTCAAGATCGACACCAGCGTGCTGACGGTGCGCGAGGCGATCGCGCAGCTGAAGCTGTCAGGCGGCGGTATGGGCGCCACCTCAGGGGGCGGCATCGGGTCGGCAGTTGCGGCAACCGGCTCGGCGGCGCAGTCTGCTGTAACCCAGCTCTACGCCGACCTTTTCGCGCGGGCGCCTGACCCGGGGGGCCTGGCGCTGTGGACGGGGATCCTGGAGTCGGGCAAGTCGATCGACTACGTGCGCGGTGAGATGCAGAAGGCGCCGGAGTGGCTGAACGCCCCCCGATTCGCTGCAGGCGGCGTCCACGCCGGCGGCGCCCGCATCGTCGGTGAAGAGACTCCGGAGCTGGAGATCACCGGCCCGTCTCGCATCTTCAATGCGGAGCAGCTGCTGCGCATGGTGAGCGATGCCGGCGGCCAGCGCGTCAACGCCACAGAGATCCGCCGGCAGACCAGCGCCATCGAGCGCACCGGCCGGCTGATCGAGCGGCTGGCCGTGTCGATCGACGGCAGCACCGCCGAGAACGCCGAGCAGTTGCGAGGCCTGAAGCAACACCTGGCGCACGTGCTGTCCAAGAGGGCGGCGGCATGAAAGAGCAGATCGTGCTGGTCGAGATCCAGGCGTACAACAAGGTCGCAGGCGCGGCCGAGACGCTGCGCTTCTGCGACGGCTTGGCCTACCGCCTGCGGCCCACCGAAGTGCCCGCCAACGCCCTGTATCGGCCCTTCCTGCTGGATCCGGGCTGGTGCCGCGTCGACGTCTTCAACCGCCCGGGCCAGTACGGCCAGGTCACGCCCGGCGAGGTGGTCCTGGACGACAGCTCCGGCACCCTCGGCGCGCAGCTGATCAACTACGCCTTCGACGGCCGCAGCATCGTGATCCGCATCGGCGATCGCGGCGCGGCCTACCCGGCCGGCTACGTCACCGTCATCAACGGCACCGTCGACGGCCAGCCCACCTTCGACGAGACCCGGATCACCTTCCGCCCGGCCGACCTGGCAGCCAGCCAGGCCAAGCCGCTGCAGCAGCTGCGCTACGCCGGCACCAACGCCCTGCCGGCAGGCCTGGAGGGCGTGGACGACCTCAAGGGCCAGGTCAAGCCGATCGTGCTGGCGCTGGCCAGCAACATGACGCCGCGCCTGGTGAACACCGCCAAGCTGATCTACCAGGTGTCCATCCCGAACGGGCTGGCTGCGGTTTCCTGCAGCGCCGTGCGCGATCGCGGCGTGCCCCTGACCCTGGGCGCGGCCTACGCGAGCCTGGCGGCCCTGCAGGACGATGCCCAGGCGCCGGCCGCGGGCGGCTTCAAGGTGCTGTCGACGGCGGCGGACGGCTGCTACTTCCGCCTGGGCAGCTCGCCGGTAGGCGCGATCACCTGTGACGCGGCTTACGGCGCCGCCGGCGATCGCACCCACGCCCAGGTCTGGAAGCGGATCCTGAAGTACATGGGCGTCCTGGACACGGCGATCTCCGCGGCGGACGTGGCGGCCCTGGATGTGGCACTGCCGGCGGAGATCGAGTTCGCTCTGTTCGACGAGACGCAAGCGGACTCCGCCCTGACCGAGGTGGCCACCAGCGCCGGCGCGGCCTGGTACGGCGACCCCTCGGGCGTGTACCGCCTCACCCAGTGGACCGCCCCGGCCGGCCCCGCCGTGGCCACCCTGACCCAGCTGCGCACCAGCGAGATCAACATCGTGGATCCCGCGGGCACCGGCGACGTGGCGCCGGCCTACCGCGTCACGCTGCAGCACGGCCGTAACTGGACGGTGCAGAACGACTCGGAGTTGGGCGGCGACAAGACCAACCCGGGCGTGGACACCGTCCGGGCGCCTGGCGCTCGAGCAGCGCTGGCCGCCCGCGCCTGGCTGGCGCTCGAGCACCGGACCGTTCCGGCCGAGGACGCCAGCGTGAAGACGGCGCATCTGAACGCGATCGAGCTGAAGCTCACCTCGCTCATCGCCGACACGGCCGCGGCGCAGGCCTTCGCCAACGCGCAGCTCGCCCTCTACAAGGTGGCCCGGCACTCGATGGCGCTGACGCAATGGCTCTCGCCTGCGCAGATCGCCCTGGTGCGGCCGGCGGCGGTGGTCACCGTAAAGGGCTCGCGCTGGGGCTACGACGCTGGCCGGCTGATGCGGATCGCGGGCGTGAAGGTCGATCGGTGGACCGGCAAGACCGAGCTGGGGGTGTGGGGCTGACATGGCTGCAGTGAAGTTCTGCTTCCCCAACTGGACGCTCGACACGAACGTCATCACGCCGACAGCGACCGGGGCGGCCTGGACCGACCTGGCGAACCTGAAGGGCGAGGTGCTGTCCGAGATGGCGCGCTGCCCAAGCCTGGTGCTGGCTGACAGCAAGTTCGTGATCGACCTGGGCACGACCCGCAACATCAGCGTGCTGGCCATTCCCTTCCACAACGCCCAGATCGGCAACCTGGCGCGCATGCGCCTGGCCACGGACGCGGGCTTCGCGGACGTGGTGGTCGACACGGGCTGGAAGGAGTTCTTCGGCGAGGTGTACCCCTGGGGCACTCTCCCCTGGGGCCACGTGTCCTGGGTGGATGGCCGGCTGAACGCGGAGCAGGCCTACCAGCGCGTGCCGCCCTGGATGCACGTCCTGGGCGAGGAGGTTCTGGGGCGCTATCTGGAGGTGCAGCTCGACTTCACCGGCAACACGGACGGCTTCGTCGACGTCGGGCAGATCGTGGCGGCGTCCGCGCTCAGCCCCGTCTACAACGCCTCGCGCGGCGTCACGCCGCCGTTTTACGTGGACGCGAGCACGAAGACGCGAGCCAAGGGCGGGCCGATGTTCGCCGATCGGCGCAAGCCGTACCGCGTCTCGAAGATGCAACTGCAGCACCTGAGCCTCAATGAGGCCTATGGCTCCTTCTTCGAGATGGTCCGCGAGCTGGGTGTGAGCAAGCCGTTTTTCTTTATCTACAACTCGGACGCCGCCGCCGCCTTCCTGCCCAAGCAGAGCTTCATGGCCATCGCCGAGGAGATCACCCCGCCGGTGCAGCCCTATGCGCTGGAGTACTCGATGGCGATCGAGATCACGGAGCAGTTTTAACGAGGTCAAGCATGGCATTCACCTTCACCATCAACGGCAACGTGTACACCAGCGACCCGGCCAACGTCACGGCGGGCGCCACCAGGCGTTTCATCGGGTACGGCTACATCACGGCACTGGCTCTGCTGGTCGAGGACATCATCGCGGTCGCAGCGGCGGTGCTCACGAACAAAGAGGACGCCGAACAGGCTGTCACGGACGCCGTGCAAGCCAAGGATCTCGCTGTGATTGCAAAGAACGCAGCGGAGACCGCCCTGGACAACATGGACGACCGCTATCTCGGCTCCAAGGCGGCGGACCCGGCCGTAGACAACGATGGCAACGCGCTGACCGACGGGGCGTACTACTTCAACACGACCGCCAAGGCGGTCAAGTTCTACGACCTGGCCACCGCCACCTGGTACGCGCCCCCGACCACCTCCGCAGGCCTGCTACAGAAGGCGGGCGACACCATGACGGGCGCCTTGAACATGGCCGACCAGCAGCTGGTGCGCGCCCTGCTCAAGGATTCGGCGGCCAAGTTCGTGGACCTGGGCGCCAGTGGCACTGCAGCTCAGGTCCTGGACCACGAATTGGCCCACCACTTCAAGAGCACGGCGACCGGGAACCATACGGTGAGTTTCTCCAACTGGCCGGCCACTGACACGGGGTTCATCGTCTACGAACTCGTGAACGGTGGGGCGTTCGCTGTGACGCTGCCGACCATCAACTTCGTCAAGCCAGACGGGACGACGACGACCAGCCTGGGCACCTACCTCACCGCCCTCGGCATCTCCGGCCGCACGACGCTGCAGAGCGCCGGTACCGACATCTTCCTGCTGATGAACACGGCGAACGGGACGCCGCGCGGGGTGCTGCTGAAATGAGCGCATTGCTCCTTTCCTTGTTCATGGCTGCGGGCATCGGGCCCGCAGCGCAGACCTACGTGGACGATGTGTTCAGCGCGTACACGTACACGGGCAACGGCGGCACGCAGGCGATCAACAACGGCATCGACCTTGCGGGCAAGGGTGGGCTGGTGTGGGTAAAAAAGCGAGCGACAGGGACGGCAGATCACCACCTTTATGACACTGCCCGGGGCGCAACTTTTCAGTTGCTTAGCAATGGAACAAACGGGGCGATTACAAGAGCCACGGGGCTTACGTCATTCAACGCAGACGGATTTACCCTCGGTGCGTACAGCGAAGTAAACGGACTTTCAACCACCAACGTCGCATGGACCTGGGCCGAGGCTGCCAAGTTCTTCAAGAAGAACACCTTCAGCCACACAAACGGCGTAGCAACCGCCATCGACCTGTCCACGCTGGGCACCGTGGGCCAGGTCCACGTCAAGAGCACCGGGGTCGGTGACTGGCTGGTGTGGCACCGGAGTCTGACGGCAGGCAACAACCTGCGTCTGAACACCACGTCGGCGCAAAGCACCACTGATGCGTGGCTCAGTGTCTCGGGAACGACGCTGACCATCTCGGCCTCCGCCCCTTCGGGCAGCTACGTCTATCACGCATGGGCTCACGACACCAGCAGCACAGGGCTGATTCAGTGCGGGAGCTTCGTCTGCGATGCAAGCGGAAACGCAACGGTCAACCTCGGGTATGAGCCGCAGTTCATCGTCAGCAAGTTGGTCAACGTTGCGAGTGGTTGGCAGGTCCGCGACAGCGCACGCGGGTTCTCACACTCCGCGAACGCCATGCTCAACCCGAACAACAGCAACGCCGAGGCCAGCACGGCGGCGGATTTCAAGCCTACGGCCACCGGATTCACGGTGAGCGGCTTCGTAGCGGGCTGGGAAGTCGCCTACATGGCGATCCGCCGCCCCAACAAGCCTCCTACCAGTGGAACGCAGGTTTACAACGCGGTGGCGAGAACGGGAACGGGAGCGGCAGCAACGGTGACGGGGGTGGGGTTTGCGCCTGATTTGGTGATCGACTGCGACAGGCAGTCGGTAACAGTAGAGCCGTTCAAGTATTGGTGGGACAGGCTGCGTGGTACTCGCTTCCTCTGCTCAAACAATACGAACGCAGATAACAGCGCTGCCGACGACTTCGCTGGCTTTGACGCTATGGATGGCTTCCTAGTCGGCCCGTCTTTGTCAGCGAGAACCAATGAGGCGGGGCGCTCTTACATCAACTGGTGCCTCAAGCGTGCGCCTGGCGTCTTCGATGAGGTCTGCTGGACCACCAGCGGAACGCTTCAAACGAACCGCCGCATTGACCACCGGACGCTCGGCGTGCCGCCCGAGTTGATTATCAGCAAGTCTCGCAGCGGAACAGGCCATTGGTGGGTGTACGCGCAGGCACTCGGCCGCAGCTCGAATCTCATCTTGAACAGCAGCGGGGCGGCGGCTGCCGTTGCGAACGTCTGGGGCGCCAGCGACCCGACGGCTACTGACTTCGGTGCTGACGAAACCTATATGTTCAACGCGAACACCACGATGGTGTCGTACTTGTTCGCCACCAAGGCGGGCATCAGCAAGGTGGGGAGCTATGTGGGCAACGGCACCACGCAGGTGATCAACTGCGGCTTCGCGGCAGGAGCGCGGTTCGTATTCATCAAGCGCACTGACGGAGCAGGTCACTGGAACCTGTTCGACACAACACGCGGCATTGTTGCTGGCAACGACCCGGCCCTAAAACTGAACAACACAGACGCCGAAGGCACTGGACTCGATCTGATCGACCCTGCGCCATCTGGATTTGAGGTTGGTGGGACCGCTCCCGGAGTCTGCAACGGGGCCGGTGAAACCTACATCTTCTTCGCCGTCGCGTAAGGACCACACCATGAACACCTACCGAATCCGATCCTCCGGCGCCCTCATGAGCGAGAGCGAGCTTCGCCTGCACTTCGAGAAGGTCATCATCGACGGCCAGGAGTGCAACCGCTCCCTGCCAGTGATTCTTGGCGCTGCCGAGCGCGAGGAGCTGGGCTTTGACCCGGTGCTGGAGTCGCCGGCCCCGACTGTCACGGCCTACCAGTCCGTCCAGCGCGACGGAGTCGTTCAGGACGGACTGGGCAACTGGGTGCATGCATGGAAGGTCACTGTGCTTGAGCCGGAGCAGATCGAGGCGCTCAAGAACTCGAAGCGGATTGAGAAACGAGAGGCGATCAAGGCGCATAGGGACGCCCTGCAGGTTGCTGGTTGCCCGGTCGGCACGGACTGGTTTCACAACGACGTGAAGTCTCGTGGCCAGTGGGAGCGAATGGTCAATCGCGTCGACAAGGAAGGCTTAGCGAACGATGCCCCGTACACGATCGCTGGTCAGCCGGTGCCGTGGCAAACGATGGCGGGTGACTCGGTTTTGCTCACTGCCGGAAAAATCCGGGCGGTCGTGGCGGCGATGGAAGTGCGGGAGGCAGTGCTTTTCGCGGTTGCAAAGCAGCACATAGCTGCCGTCAACGCCGTCGCAGATCCGGCCGCGTACATCTTCACCGGCCCCGGCAAAGGCTGGCCAGCGCAATTTGTGCCGCCGGACGGAGAGGCTCCGTGAAGGTTGCGCTCTACATCGGTGATCACGCGCAGGACGGCCTGCTGACCCGCCTTGGCTGGGCCGCTACCCGCTTGGCGCAGAAGGGGCCGTACGACCAGGTGACCCACGTCGAGGCCATCCACTTGGAGCTATCGGACGGCACCGTGGACATCGCCAGCGCCAGCCTGCGCGACGAGGCGCGCGTGCGCACCAAGAAAGGGGTGCAGCTCGACCCTGGCCACTGGTGGATCGTTGACATGCCCGCCTGGTCCACGACGGGATCGCGTGAGTGGTTCCGTGAGCACGACGGCGCGCCTTACGACAAGCGCGGCGCGGTGGCCACGGTGCTCCCGGGTCACCCGAAGGGCGGGTACTTCTTCTGCAATCACGCGGTGGGCGCGTCGGCGGGGCAGAAGGCAGCGGCGTACTACACGCCTGCGCAGTTCGCCGGCATCTGCTTCACCTTCGGGCGGGATGTGACGTTGGACTTCTTCATGGCGCGCGCGCCGATCGGGAGGGCTGCGCTGGCATAAAGACGAGGCGAGTGGCACGGTGCGTCAACACCGTGCCACCCACCTACTACCGTGGGTTAGCACGGTCTCGGCCAAAGGCCTCGCCACCTGGTACCAGGCGGTGAGATTCTAAAAGTTAAAGCAGAGATCGTGAACGATGAGCAAGACGACGGATGAGCCGGGCGAGACCGGCATGGTGTTCGATGACGCGGTGATGGGAATGGGCCTGGGGGCGCAGCCGATCATTCCCTGGGTGGGTGGCAAGCGCCGCCTGGTGGCAGAGATCCTGCCGTGGTTCGAGCCACATACGTGCTATGTGGAGCCGTTTGCAGGTGCAGCGGCTTTGCTCTTTAACAAACAGCCAAGCAAGGTCGAGGTGCTCAACGATGTGAACGCCGACCTGGTCAATCTGTACCGCGTGGTGCGTCACCACCTCGAGGAGTTCGTGCGGCAGTTCAAGTGGGCGCTGACCAGCCGAAAGCTGTTCGAGTGGGCGCAGGCCACGCCCGCGGAGACCCTGACGGACATCCAGCGCGCGGCTCGCTTCTTTTACCTGCAGAAGCTCGCCTTCGGCGCCAAGGTGCAGGGGCAGACGTTTGGGGTGGCCACCACGGCCAGCCAGGCGCTGAACCTGCTACGGATCGAGGAAGACCTCAGCGCGGCCCACCTGCGGCTCTCCAGGGTCGTGATCGAGCACATGGACTGGGCAGCCTGCATCGCACGCTACGACCGGCCGCACACGCTGTTCTATTGCGACCCGCCTTACTGGGGCACCATGGGATACGGCGTCGGCTTTAGCCTGGAGCAGTACGACCGCATGGCCGAGCTGCTGCGCACAATCAAGGGCAAGGCGATCGTCAGTGTCAACGACATCCCGCAGATGCGCCTGGCCTTCAAGGGCCTGACGATCCGCAGGCTGGCTATCCGGTACACGGTGGGCAGCTCAGGCCAGGGCCGCGGTGAAAAGGGCGAGCTGCTGATCAGGAACTGGTGACCGGCTGGTGGTTCCTTCATTGTCCGTCCCAGTCCGAAGACGGACTCACCAGGCACCACCAGGTTTGCCGGTAGTAGTCGACGCTGGCCTTGTTGCTGGCGCGGCGCGGGATCTGTTCCCGGCCCGCGACGTGAATGCCTGCGGCGGTAACGCGCCGGATTTCTGCGCCGTAGAGCACTGGCAAGAGAAGGGTCTGCGACTCGGCGCTGAGCAGCAGCTTGGCGCAGAGGATGGGCTTGCTGAAACCGTCCCGCCACGGCTCGACGATCAGGTGGCCTTGGACAGCCTGCTGCGGCCGGGGCAGAACAACGCCATGACGGCGAACGCGATAGACAGCAACGAGCACTGTGAAAGCATACAGTTAAAGCGATGAGCCAGTGCCAAAGGAGCCGTCATCGCGTGCCAAAGGGTGCGTCAAAACGGTTTAACTTCTAGTGCCAAAGCCGGCGTCAATGGTGCCAAAGGCGGCGTAAATCAGTGCCAAAGGCCGCGGCGCGCGTCAGGGTGACCGGGTCGCGCAGGTGACGCCTGCCGGGAAAACCCGGCTTTCCGGCCACGCATGGCCGCGGAGGGCGCGGCTACCATGGTGCCCCAAAAAGGCACGAGCGTACTTTTCACCCCTGGAGACACACCATGCACAAGAGACACCTGCTCACCGCCCTCGCCGCTGCCGCCCTGCTGGTGGCCTGCGGTGGCGGCAGCGGCGACGACCATCGCGGCAGCTTGCTGGAAGTGCCGCAGACCGTCACCACGCTGACCACCGCCCAGATCAACGCCGGCACCGCCGCCAGCGGGCTGCAGCCGCTGACCGGCACCGCACGCTGCGACGTGCGCGTGGTCGCGCTGAACTACGGCACCGTCGGCGTGCACTCGGAGCGCACCAACGCCTCGGGCGTGATGCTGGTGCCTGCGGGCGCCTGCGCCAGCGCCAGCCACCCGCTGGTCGCCTATGCCAAGGGCACCGACGTGCAAAAGCCCCGCACCCTGGCCAACCCCAGCGACTCCGAGACCTTCCTGCTGGCCTCGATGTACGCCGCGCAAGGCTATGCCGTGGTCGCCACCGACTACCTGGGCTTCGCCAAGTCGGCCTACCCCTACCACCCCTACCTGCACGCCGATTCCGAAGCCAGCAGCGTGGTGGATTCGATCCGCGCCGCGCGCAGTGCGGCGGCGAGCCAGGGCGCCAACCTGTCGGGCAAGGTGATGGTGACGGGCTACTCGCAAGGCGGCCATGCCTCGATGGCCGCGCACCGCGCGATCGAGCGCGACAACGCGGGCGAGATCAACCTGGTGGCCGGCGCCCACCTGGCCGGCCCCTACAACCTGTCGGGCTCCATCCGGCTGCCCAATGCGATCGCCGGCTACCAGTTCTTCGTGCCGTACATCGTGACCTCGTGGCAGAAGATCTACGGCAACATCTACAGCAACGTGACGCAGGCCTTCAAGGCCCCGTACTCGGGCTACATCGAGAACCTGCTGCCCAACCCGACGCTGACCTACACCACGCTGGTGACCACCGGCGCCCTGCCGGGCGGCCCGGGCGTCACGCCGGAGCAGGCGCGCGACGCGGTGTTCCAGCCCGCCTTCCTGGCCGACGTGCAGACCAACCCGAACAACCCGCTGGTCCAGGCGGCGCAGCGCAACGACCTGCTGAACTTCAGCCCGCGCGCGCGCACCCTCCTGTGCGGCGGCTCGGGCGACCCGACGGTGCCGCCGGCGGTGCACCAGGCGCCGGCCAAGGCCTTCTTCGACAGCCGGGGCCTGGCCAACGTCACCTCGGTCGATGTCGACCCGGCCATCCGCGCCGCCTTCGGCACCGGCGGCGCCGCGCCCACCGACCCGGCTAGCGCGGCCTTCGCCACCTACTACGGCAACTACCACGGCACCTACGAGCCGCCCTTCTGCCACGCGCAGGCGCGCGCCGTGTTCGAGACGGTGAAGTAGGCCCGCCGCAGGCGCCTCAAGGACAAAGGGCCCCTCGGGGCCCTTTGTTTCGTCTCTGGAGCGAAGCGGTTTACCAGCGTTCCTTCACCCGTTCGAACGCATAGTCCCCGAACAGCCGGTGGCCCCGCGGCGTGAAGTACAGCCGGTCGGCGAACAGGTAGGCGGCCGGGTCGATGCCCGGCAGCAGCGTCGCGGGCGTGCACAGCGCCGAATTCACCTGCCCGCTGCCGGTGCCGATGCCCGGCCCCGGGTCGGCCGAGACGCAGGCGATGCTCGTCACGTCGCGCAGGCTGTAGCCGGCCGGCGAGGACGTCACCAGGTTGAAGTACAGCGCGGCGTCCACGTACAGCACGTTGCCGCCCAGGTCCACGATGGACACCAGCAGTTCGTCGTTGAAACGGCCGCTCAGGTCGGTCAGCAGCGGCACCTGCGCGGTGGTGATGGCCCAGGGCGAGCGGCCCAGGTTGTAGGTTCCGACGACCACCACGTGCTTGCCGCCCGCCTGCACCACCCGCCGCACCTGCGCGCCCAGGTCGCGCGCGGCCTGGCGGATGTTGGCGGTGGCCTGGGCCTGCGTCTGCCGGCCGGCGTTGAGCGCCGTCACCTCGGCCACGATGTCCGAGATGCCGCCGCTGACGATCACCACGTCGTTGGCCCCGATGGTCTGCGAAGACAGGAATCGGCTGACCTGCTCCGTGATGGTGGGCGTGGCGGCGTTGCCGGCGGCATCGGGCTTGACCGTCACGCGGGCGCTGCCGGTGGCGTACGACCAGCCGCCGGACGCCGTGATGGCCAGCGGCCGGGCGAAACGGCCCGCCAGCTCCTGGGTCCAGTTGTTGGTGCTGCCGTCGTTGATGGTGTAGTTCGAGCCGCGCTGGCCGACATCCGCGAACGCGTCGCCAAAGGCCACGAAGCGCGTGGGGACCAGCTCCGACTCGACCTCGCCGCCGCCGCCGCAGGCGGCCAGCAGCAAGGCGGTGGCCGTGAGCAGCGCCCTGCGCAACCGTTGAAAAGACATGGATATCTCCGTCTGAAAAGTAACCGGGGAGTTTAACGAGCGGCCGCACGGCCCAGACGGTCGCGCACGCCTTCCCATTCGGGCGACAGGGGCGGCGTTTCGATCCAGATCAAAGCGACGCCCTCGTCGTCGAAATCGCGCAGCACCGCGAACAGCTCGCGCGCGGCCTGCGCCGCATCGTCCGGCATGCGGCGTCCAAGCACCTTCCTCGAAGCGGGGCGCAGGAGGGCGCGCGAGTAGACGGCGATGCCCGCCGCCTCGGCGCCGAGCACGTCCAGCGCACTCTGGAGCGCGGCCGCGTCCATCAGCCGCACCTGAGCGCGCGGGGCGTAGTGCGACTCCAGCGTGCCCGAGGCACGGGGCGCCTCTTGCTGCAGCTCGTCCGGCGACAGCAGTGCCTCGCCGCAGGCGGCGGCGATCTGCTGGCGCGTGAGCACGCCCGGGCGCAGCAGCACCGGGCGGCCGCGGCTGCAGTCGACGATGGCCGATTCGATGCCGACCGCGCACGGCCCGCCATCGAGCACCAGCAGGGCGTCGCCGAACTCGCCCTGCACGTGGTCCGCGGTGGTGGGGCTGACGCGGCCGAACTGGTTGGCGCTGGGCCCGGCCAGGCCGCTCACGGGCGGCTGCACGGCGGCGCAGGCGCGCAGCAGGGCCTGGGCGCCGGGGTGCGAAGGGCAGCGCACGCCGATGGAGTCTTGCCCGCCCGCGGCGGCGGCGGCCACGCCGGGCCGGCGCGGCAGGATCAGCGTCAGCGGGCCCGGCCAGAACGCCTGGATCAGCCGCTGGGCAAAGGCGGGAATGTCCGCGGCAAACGCCTGCGCGCCGGCGGCATCGGCCACGTGCACGATCAGCGGGTGGTCGCTGGGGCGGCCCTTGGCCTGGAAGATCTTCGCCACGGCGCTGTCGCTGCCGGCGTCGGCGCCCAGGCCATAGACCGTTTCGGTGGGAAAGGCCACCAGGTCGCCGGCGGCCAGGCGGCGCACCGCCTCCTCGATCGCGGCAGGGTCGCGGACGTCGCGGATCATGAACCCAGCCGGCGCCCCGCCGCCTCAAGCTGGCGGGCCCCGCCTCCGGGGGCAGCGACCACAGGGAACGTGCGCGCCGTCATCCTTCAGAAGGGCTCGATACCCAGCAGCTCGCACGCACGCAGTGCCGTGGACCGCACCGTTTCGACGCTGGGGCCGGTGATGTTGAGGTGGCCCATCTTGCGGCCGGGCCGCGCGCTCGCCTTGCCGTACAGGTGCAGGTGGGCACCGGGCAGCGCGATCACCTGCGCCCATGGCGGCGTGCGCTCCTGCCCGTGCGTGAACCACAGGTCACCCAGGAGGTTGAGCATGACGGACGCGCTGTGCTGGCGCGGCTGCACCAGCGGCAGGCCGGCGAGCGTGCGCACCTGCAGCTCGAACTGCGACACGTCGCAGCCGTCCAGGCTCCAGTGGCCGCTGTTGTGCGGGCGCGGCGCCATCTCGTTGACGACCAGCGCGCCGTCGTCCAGCAGGAAGAATTCGACGCACAGCACGCCCACGTAGCCCAGGCCTTCTGCTATCGATTCAGTAGCTGATACCGCGCGCAACGCAAGGGCTGGGGGCAGATTTCGTTCATGAACCTCGGTCACGGCCAGGATCCCGCCGCGGTGCAGGTTGAGTTGCGGGGGCAGGTTCACCATCTGGCCGTCGGCGCCGCGCGCGACCACCACCGAGCATTCGGCGGCCAGCCGCAGCATCTTCTCGAGCACGCAGGGCACGCGGTTGAGCGCGTCCCAGGCGGCCGCCAGCGCCTGGCGGCTGGCCACCCGCTGCTGGCCCTTGCCGTCGTAGCCCAGGCGAGCCGTCTTCAGGATGCCGGGCAGCAGCTCGGTGGGCACCGCGGCGAGCTGCTCGGGGGACTCGATCAACGCATACGGGGCGCAGGCGACGCCGCAGCGTGCGAAATGCGCCTTCTCGCGCGCCCGGTCCTGCGCGATCGCCACCGCCTCGGCGCCGGGCGCCACCGGCCGCTGCTGCGCCAGCCGCGCGAGCGCCGGCGCCGGCACGTTCTCGAACTCGGTGGTGATGGCTTGCGCCACCTGGGCCAGCTTGGCCAGGCCCGACTCATCCAGGTAGCCGGTGCGCAGGTGGTGATGGCTGACCAGGCCGGCGGGGCTGGTCTCGTCCGGGTCCAGCACGGCCGTGAAGTAGCCCAGCTGCTGGGCGGCGTGCACGAACATGCGGCCGAGCTGGCCACCGCCCATCACGCCGAGCGTGCTGCCGGGCTCGATCAAGCTCCCTCTCCCCGCTGGGGAGAGGGCTGGGGTGAGGGGCTCACGGGCGGCAGCGTCATCGCCCGCGCCGCCTCGGTCTGCCCGGCGCGAAAAGCTTCCAGCTCGGCGCGCATTGCCGCATCCTCGTTGGCCAGCAGCGCCACCGCGAACAGCGCCGCATTCGCCGCCCCGGCGGCTCCGATGGCGAAGGTGGCGACCGGAATCCCCCTGGGCATCTGCACGATGCTGTGCAGCGAGTCCACGCCCGCCAGGTGCTTGCTGGCCACCGGCACGCCCAGCACCGGCACCGTGGTCTTGGCCGCCAGCATGCCCGGCAGGTGGGCGGCCCCGCCGGCGCCGGCGATGATGGCCTTGAGCCCCCGGGCGGCCGCGCCCTCGGCGTAGGCGAACATGTCGTCGGGCATGCGGTGGGCCGAGACCACCCGCGCCTCGTGGGCGACGCCGAATTCCTGGAGAATGGCAACCGCGTGCTGCATCGTCTCCCAGTCGGAGCTGGAGCCCATGACCACGCCAATCTGTACGGTTGCCATAGAGTCAGTCAGTTGTGAGTGACTCTCATTTTACGTTTCGCCCTCATCCCACCCATGATCGACGTCACCCTGGAAAACTTCGAAACCGAGGTCATCGCGGCCTCCACGACCCAGCCCGTGCTGGTGGATTTCTGGGCGCCGTGGTGCGGCCCCTGCAAGGTGATCGGGCCGCTGCTGGAGAAGCTGGAGGCCGAGTACGCCGGCCGCTTCAAGCTGGTGAAGATCGACTCCGACCAGGAGCAGCAACTGGCCGCCGCCTTCGGCATCCGCAGCATTCCCACCTGCATCCTGCTGATGAACGGCCAGCCGGTGGACGGCTTCATGGGCGCGCTGCCCGAGGGCAAGCTGCGCGAGTTCCTGGACAAGCACCTGCCGCCGGCGGCACCTGCCGAGGAGGAAGTGGTCGAGGAAGAAGCGCCCGCGGATGCCGGCGCCCAGCTGGAAAAGCTGCAGCACGCGGTCGCCACCAATCCGGCCGACGATGACGCGCGCTTCGAGTACGTCAAGGCCCTCCTGCTGGCCGGCCGCACGGCCGATGCCAAGACGGCCTTCGCCCCGGCCGCCGCCAAGGCCGCCGTGGTGCGCCGGATGGAAAGCCTGCAGCTGATTCTGGACGCTATGGATTTCGCAGCTGCAGGGGCAGACTCCAAGCGGGCTGCGGCCGATTTTGACGCAAGGATCGGCGCCAACAAGCGCGACTTCGAAGCCCGCTTCGGCAAGGCCCGCCTGCTGGCCGCGCAGCAGCGCTGGACCGAGGCGATGGACGAATTGCTGGAGATCCTCATGCGCGACAAGTCCTGGAACGAGGACCTGGCGCGCAAGACCTACATCGCCATCCTGGACCTGATCGAGCCGCCGAAACCGAAGGTGGCCGAAGGCCAGATACCGCCGGACGACCCGACGGTGGCGACGTACCGGCGCCGGTTGTCGAGCGTGGTGCTGTCGTAGTCTTCGCCATCCCCGCGGTCTTCGCCATTCCCCGGTCTTCGTCATCCCGCAGTCTTCGTCATCCCCGCGCAGGTGACGCTGAGCGTCATCCCCGCGCAGGCGGGGACCCAGCACTGGATTCCCGCCTGCGCGGGAATGACAGCCTAGCGCGTGACCATCGTCACGCGCTCGGCCGGCACCGTCACCCGCAATTCCACCAGCTCGCCGCCGCCGCGGCGCAGCTTGGGGAAGTGGACCGACTCCACGGTCACCACGCCTGCCGTCAGCGCGGGGACGGCCTGCTTCGGGCCAGGCGCATCGGGGCCTTGCGCCAGCGTCGCCTCGCGGTCGCAGCGCGAGAGCAGCGCCGGCGCCGCCAGACGCGCCTGCCGCACCGACAGCAAGGCCTGGCGCGAGGTGGCCACCACCGGCTGGCCCCCCTGCCCCAGCAGCTCGACGCCTTCCATCATGGGAGCCCAGCGCCCGGTGTCGGAGAGGCGGCCCGCCAGGATGCAGCTGGCCTCGCTGGATTGGGCCAGGGCGGGAGCCGAGACAGCCGTGGCCAGGACCAGGGCCGAAAGGATGCGGACGGTGTTCATGCAAGCTCCTGCGTTTGGCAAAAGCCCCAGCTTAAGCGCGCCCGCCGCGCGCAGGCGCAACCAGTTGTTTGCCCTCAGGCGGTGAGGCGCTCCAGTGCCTCGCGGTACTTGGCCGCCGTCTTCTCGACCACGTCCTGCGGCAGCCGCGGCGCGGGCGGGGTCTTGTCCCAGGGCTTGCCGTTGATGCGCACCTGCTCGAGCCAGTCACGCACGAACTGCTTGTCGTAGCTGGGCGGGTTGGCGCCGGTGCGCAAGGCCTCCTCGTAGCCCTCGACCGGCCAGTAGCGCGAGGAATCGGGCGTGAGCACCTCGTCCATGAGGACCAGCGTGCCGTCCTCCTGCAGGCCGAACTCGAACTTGGTGTCCGCGATGATCAGCCCCTTGTCCAGCGCGATTTTCGCGGCGGCTTCGTAAAGCGCGATGCTGATGTCGCGGATCTTTGCGGCCAGCGGCGCGCCGATCATTTCCACGGTGCGCTCGAAAGTGATGTTCTCGTCGTGCTCGCCCACGGCCGCCTTGGCCGCCGGGGTGTAGATGGACCGGGGCAGCCTGCTCGCGTTCTTCAGGCCGGCCGGCAGCGGCACGCCGCAGACCGCCTGGCTGTCCTGGTACTCCTTCCAGCCGCTGCCGGCCAAATAGCCGCGCACCACGGCCTCGACCGGGATCGGCTTGAGCCGCTTGACGAGCATGGAGCGGCCCACCACCTGGTTGACCTCGGCCGAGGCGACCACGCTCTCGGGCAGCTCGCCCGTGAGGTGATTCGGGCACAGGTGCGCCAGCTTGCCGAACCAGAACAGCGCCATGTGGGTGAGCAGCTCGCCCTTGCCGGGGATCGGCTCGCCCATGATCACGTCGAACGCCGACAGGCGGTCGGTGGCCACCATCAGGATGCGGTCGGTGCCCACGGCGTAGTTGTCGCGGACCTTGCCGCGCGCCAGCAGCGGCAGCGAGGTGAGGGTGGAGGTGTGCAGGGCGGAGGTCATGGGCAGCTCAAAATGAAACGGCCCGCGGGTCGCGCGGGCCGGGAGATTATCGCAAGACGGGTCAGTTGACCGTCTGCGCCAGCTCGCCCTGCTGGTACTTGGCGGCCACCACCTGCAGGCTCTCGCCCTTGATCTTGCCGGCCTGGCCTTCGCAGCCGAACTCCAGGTAGCGCTGCTTGCAGATCTGCTTGGCCGCCTCGCGCGCGGGCTTGAGCCATTCGCGGGCGTCGAACTTCTCGGGGTTCTCGGCCATGAACTTGCGCACCGCGCCCGTCATGGCCAGCCGGATGTCGGTGTCGATGTTGATCTTGCGCACGCCGTGCTTGATGGCTTCCTGGATCTCCTCGACCGGGACGCCGTAGGTCTCCTTCATCTTGCCGCCGTACTGGCGGATGATGGCCAGCAGGTCCTGCGGCACCGACGACGAGCCGTGCATCACCAGGTGGGTGTTGGGGATGCGGCGGTGGATTTCCTTGATGCGATCGATGGCGAGGATGTCGCCGGTGGGCTTGCGCGTGAACTTGTAGGCGCCGTGGCTGGTGCCGATGGCGATGGCCAGGGCGTCGATCTGCGTGCGCTTGACGAAGTCGGCGGCCTGCTCCGGGTCGGTCAGGAGCTGCTCGCGCGTCATGGTCGAGTCGGTGCCGTGGCCGTCTTCCTTGTCGCCCTTCATGGTTTCCAGCGAGCCCAGGCAGCCGAGCTCGCCTTCGACCGTCACGCCGTACCGGTGGGCCATATCCGCGACCTTCTTGGTCACCTCCACGTTGTAGTCGTAGCTGGCGATGGTCTTGCCGTCGGCCTCGAGGCTGCCGTCCATCATCACGGAGGAAAAGCCCAGGTCGATCGCGCCCTTGCAGACGTCCGGGCTCTGGCCGTGGTCCTGGTGCATCACCAGCGGGATGGCCGGGTAGGCCTCGATCGCGGCCTGGATCAGGTGCTTGATGAAGGCTTCACCGGCGTACTTGCGGGCCCCGGCGCTGGCCTGCAGGATCACCGGCGCGCCGGTTTCCTTCGCCGCATCCATGACGGCCTGCACCTGCTCGAGGTTGTTGACGTTGAAGGCCGGGATGCCGTAGCCGTTGGCGGCCGCATGGTCCAGCAGTTCGCGCATGGAAACGAGGGGCATGGTGGTGGTCCGTAGAGGTGAAGAAAATTGCCGTCCAGGCGGTTGGTAACCGCTTGGTAACTCTGCAAATTTTAGCCGCCGGGCTCAGGCCCGTGGGGCTTGCTTCACGAATGCCAGCACCTCTTCACGCACCGGCGACAACCACTTCAATGGCCGCGCCATCGCAGCCATCACCGTCACATGGTTGAGCTTGTCGAGCACCCAGACGCGCACCGGCGCACCGGCTCTTTCGAGCCGTTGTGCCAGCCCGACGGTGCTGCGCTGCGTGCTGACCACGGTGTCACCGGCAGGCGCGATCAGCAGCGCGCGTGGCGCCTGGGCCGACACGTGGTGGATGGGCTGGCTGTCGCGCGGCGTATCGGGCCAGTTGAAAGCCACCCGCGTGGGGGGATCGCTGATGGGCAGGAAGTCATAGGGCCCGGCCAGGCCGATCCAGCCCGCCAGCTGCTGGGGCGCCAGGCCTTGGGCGCGCAGCCAGCGTTCATCGAGCGCCAGCATGGCCGCGTTGTAGCCGCCGGCGCTGTGGCCCATCACATGGATGCGCCTGGGGTCTGCGCCCAGCCGGTCGGCGTTGTCGAAGGCCCAGCGGGTGGCGGCGGCGCAGTCCGCCAGGATCTCCTGCCAGCGCACCTGCGGGCTGAGCCGGTAGTCCGCGACGATGGCCACGACGCCGTCGGCCGCCAGCGACTCGCCCACGAAGCGGTAATCGGCGCGCGAACCCCGGCTCCAGTTGCCACCGTAGAAGAACACCACCAGCGGCGCGCCGGTGATGCGCTCCAGCGGCTGGTAGACATCCAGCTTGTGCCGCGGGTCGCTGCCGTAGGCGACGCCTTCCTGTCCGCGGTAGCTTCCTTCGGGCACCAGCGCATCCAGCGCTCGCGTGGCAGAGCAGCCCGAGAGCAGCGCGCCCAGGGCCGCGATCACGCCGGTGCGCCGGCCCATGCTGACTCCTGTGTTGCCGTCCATGCAAGGGATACGCGCAAGACGCGGCGCCGGTTTCAGGCCACCACGCAGATCTTCAGCATGTTGGTGCCGCCCGGCGCCCCCATGGGCTCTCCGCAGGTGATGGCGTAGATGTCGCCGGACGCGACGATGCCGCGCTTCTTCAGGTGCGCCTCGGCATCGGCCAGCGCCATGTCGCGCTCGGCGCTCTGGTCCATCAGCAGCGGCCGCACGTTGCGGTACAGCGCCATCTTGCGCTGGGTCACCAGCTTGGGCGTGAGGGCGTAGATCGGGATGTGGATGCGCTGGCGGCTCATCCACAAGGCGGTGGAGCCGGAGTCGGTGAGCGCCACGATGGCCTTGCAACCCAGGTGGTGGGCGGTGAACAGCGCGCCCATGGCGATGGCCTGGTCGATGCGGGAGAACGCCATGCCGGTGAAGTCGGCATCGAGCTTCACGTCCTCGGCCATCTCGGCCTCGGCACAGATGTTGGCCATCTCGACGATGGTCTCCAGCGGGAACTTGCCCGCGGCGGTCTCGGCGCTGAGCATCACCGCGTCCGTGCCGTCCAGCACGGCGTTGGCGACGTCGCTGACCTCGGCACGGGTAGGTACCGGGTTGGTGATCATCGACTCCATCATCTGGGTGGCGGTGATCACCACCTTGTCGTGCTGGCGGGCCAGCCGGATCATGCGTTTTTGCAGGGCCGGCACGGCAGCGTTGCCGACTTCGACCGCCAGGTCGCCGCGCGCGACCATGATGCCGTCGCTGGCCTTGAGAATGGATTCCAGGTTGGGAATGGCCTCGGCCCGCTCGATCTTGGCGATCAGCCCGGGCTTGTGGCGGTACTCGGCCGCGGCCACATTGCACAGCTGGCGCGCCATCTCCATGTCGGTGGCCGTCTTGGGGAAGCTCACCGCCACGTAATCGGCCTGGAAGCTCATCGCGGTGCGGATGTCCTCCATGTCCTTGGCCGTGAGCGCCGGAGCCGACAGGCCGCCGCCTTGCTTGTTGATGCCCTTGTTGTTGGACAGCTCGCCGCCGAGCTTGACGGTGGCGTGGACCTGGTCGCCCCGGACCCTGTCCACGGTCATGACGATCAGCCCGTCATTGAGCAGCAGCAGGTCGCCGGGCTTGACGTCCCGCGGCAGCTCCTTGTAGTCCAGGCCCACGCCGTTGATATCGCCCAGCTCGGTGCGGGACGCGTCCAGCACGAACTTCATGCCCGGCTCCAGCTGCACCTTGCCTTCGGCGAACTTGCCCACCCGGATCTTGGGGCCCTGCAGGTCGGCCATGATGGCCACCTCGCGCCCCGCCTTCTGCGCCATCTCGCGCACCAGCCGGGCCCGGTCGATATGGTCCTGGCCGTTGCCGTGGCTGAAGTTCAGCCGCACCACGTTCACGCCGGCGCGGATCATCTGTTCGAGCAGGGCGGGGTCGCTGGAGGCGGGGCCGAGGGTGGCAACGATCTTGGTGGCGCGTCGGGCCATGGGCAGTCCTGGGAAGCGAAAGGGGGCGGCCATTCTCACATGGGCCGCGCCGCCGGGTTACGGGGAAGTTACGCCGGGCCCGATCAACCGGCGGCGCGCTTTTGCAGGATCTCGAACGCGGGCAGCTGCTTGCCTTCCAGGATTTCCAGGAAGGCGCCGCCGCCGGTGGAGATGTAGCCCACGTCTTTCTCGATGCCGTACTTGGCGATCGCGGCCAGCGTGTCGCCCCCGCCGGCGATGCTGAAGGCGGGCGAGCCGGCGATGGCCCGGGCGATGGTTTCCGTGCCCTTGGAAAACGCATCGAATTCGAACACGCCCACGGGGCCGTTCCAGACGATGGTGCCCGCGGCCTTGAGCTGCGCAGCGAGCTGGTGCGCGGTCTGCGGCCCGATGTCGAGGATCAGGTCGTCGTCTTCGACTGCGGTGGCGGCCTTCACGGTGGCCGGCGCATCGGCAGCGAAGCTCTTGGCAGTGACCACGTCGGTCGGGATCGGCACCTCGGCGCCGCGGGCCTTCATGGCCTCGATCACCGCCTTGGCCTCGCTCACCAGGTCGGCCTCGGCCAGCGACTTGCCGATCTTCAGCCCCGCGGCGAGCATGAAGGTGTTGGCGATGCCGCCGCCCACGATCAGCTGGTCGACCTTCCCCGACAACGCCTTCAGGATGGTGAGCTTGGTCGAGACCTTGGAGCCGGCGACGATGGCCGCCAGCGGCCGCTTCGGGCTCGCCAGCGCCTTGCTGATCGCATCGATCTCGGCGGCCAGCAACGGGCCGGCGCAAGCCACCCTGGCGTACTGCGCGATGCCGTAGGTGGAAGCTTCGGCGCGATGCGCCGTGCCGAACGCGTCGTGCACGAAGATGTCGCACAGGGCGGCCATCTTCTGCGCCAGTTCGGGGTTGTTCTTCTTCTCGCCCTTGTTCACGCGGCAGTTTTCCAGCAGCACCACTTCGCCGGGCTGGACCTCCACCCCCTCCACCCAGCCGGCCTTCAGCGGCACCGGCCGGCCCAGCAGCTGCGACAGGCGCTGCGCCACCGGCGCCAGCGAATCCTCGGGCTTGAACTCGCCTTCGGTGGGGCGGCCCAGATGCGAAGTCACCATCACCGCCGCGCCCGCGTCCAGCGCCATGCGGATGCAGGGCGCGGAGGCGCGCACGCGCGTGTCTTCGGTGATGTTGCCGGCGTCGTCCTGAGGCACGTTGAGGTCGGCGCGGATGAAGACGCGTTGGCCCTTGGCCTGGCCCTGGGCGCAGAGATCGGAAAAGCGCAGAACGTTCATGAGCAATGTTGTTGGGGGCGGAACCGAAGATTCTAGGCAGCGGTGGGCCACCTGTGGGGTGACTACCAGCCCAGGGCGATGCGCAGCGGCAGGTACACCGCCATGCCGGCGACGATGGTCACCAGCACATTGCGGCGCCAGTAGAACGCGATGGCCCCGGCCAGCGCGCCGAACACGCGCGCGTCCAGCAGGGTGCCGATGAGCTGACCTTGCGTCGTCACCACCTCGGGCAGCACCACCGCGGAGAGCGCCGCGATCGGCGCGTACTGCAGCCCGCGCTCGGCCCAGCGCGGCAGGCTCCACGCCTTGCTCGAGATGAAGAAGAAGCTGCGGGCGATGACGGTGACACCGGCCAACGCGACGATGATCACCAGGGTCCAGGGATCCGTCACGCCGCGCCTTCCTTCAGGCGCGGGGCGCGCTCGAGTGTCAGGCACAGGATCACCGCCACGCCGATCGCCACCACGATGTTCAGCTTCAGGGGCAGGGCATACGCGGCCACCGCGGCCGCGCCGCCCACCGCCGCTGCGACGATCTTCAGCCGCGTGGTCGCCAGCGAACACAGGATGCCGACCAGGCACAGGATGCCGGCGAACCCCAGCCCCCAGTGCGTGGGAATGAAGTTGGCCAGGGCCACCCCGACCAGGCTGGCGCCGACCCAGCTGCCCCAGTTGACGGCACAGTTGCCGGCCAGGAAGGCCTCCTGCGCGAGGCGCCCCTCGTCATCCTGCGCCGGGTGCGGATAGCGGCGGATGAAGAGCGCATAGCTCAAGTCCGCGGTCAGGTACCCGTTCGCCAGGCGGCGCCACAGCGGCAGGTGCAGCAGGTAGGGCCGCAGGTGCAGGCTGAACACCACGAAGCGCAGGTTGACGCAGAAGCCCGTGGCCAGGATCACCCAGGCCGGCGCACCCGCGACGATCAACGGCAGCGACGCCAACTGCGAGCTGCCGGCGAACACCAGCAGGGACATGAGCCCGGATTCGGTGACCGACAGCCCGGACTTCACCATCGCCACGCCCGTCATCAGCCCCCAGGCCGCGATGCCGGGCGCCTGCGGCGACATGTCGCGCAGGCCCACCATGAACTCAGGATGGCGCCGCAGCGCGCGCACGAAGAACATGCGGGTCAGCCCAGCACCAGGCCCGGCGCCAACGGGAAGCCGCGCAGGAAATCGGCGGCCGGCAGGCGTTTGCCGCCGGCGCGCTGCAGTTCGGCGAGGCGCAGCACGCCCTGGCCGGTGGCGACCGCGACCCCACCCGAATCTGCAGACAAGATCTGGCCGCAGCCCGCACCAGCCGTGCCCGTAGCGCTATCGATTTCGCAGCGCCATAGCTTGATCGGCTCGCCGGCGGCGGTGGTGCTGGCGCCCGGAAACGGATCGAACGCACGGATGCGGCGCGCGATCACCTCGGCCGGCTGCGACCAGTCGACCTGCGCTTCGGCTTTGTCGACCTTGTGCGCATAGGTCACGCCCGCCTCCGGTTGCTTCACCGGATGGAAGCCGCCGCAGGCCGCCAGCTCCAGCGCCTGCACGACCAGGCGCCCGCCCAACACCGCCAGCTTGTCGTGCAGCGAGCCGGTGGTGTCGTCGGGCGCGATGGCGACGCGCTCGGCCAGCAGCATGTCGCCGGTGTCCAGCCCGGCGTCCATCTGCATGATCGTGATGCCGGTCTCGGTGTCGCCCGCTTCGACGGCGCGGTGGATGGGCGCGGCGCCGCGCCACCGCGGCAGCAGCGAGGCATGGATGTTCAGGCACCCCCGGGGCGGGAGGTCGAGCACCCACTGCGGCAGGATCAGGCCGTAGGCGGCGACCACCAGCACGTCCGGCCGCGCCTCCTGCAGCGCCGCCCGCGCGGCCTCGGCGTCTTGCGGGTACCTGCCGTCCAGGCGCAGGCTGCGAGGTTGCGCCACGGCCATGCCGTGTTCCAGCGCGAACTGCTTGACGGGCGACGCCTGCAGCTTCATGCCGCGGCCGGCCGGACGGTCCGGCTGGGTCAGCACCAGGGGAATGTCGAAGCGGGCGGCATGCAGCCGCTGCAGCGCGGCACGAGCGAATTCGGGCGTGCCGGCGAACGCGACGCGCATCAGTTGCGCTCGTTGGGCGCGTTGACGAACTCCATCGCGGGATGGGCACGCTGCACCACGCCGCGGCCGTCGAGGTACACGTGATAGAACATGTCGCTGCGGTCGGCGTGCTGCCAGCGGTAGGTCATCACCGGCCCGCTCCAGCTGGCCACGCCGTCGATCTGCGCCGGCGGGCCGAACTCGCGCTCCACGTCCTCGCGCGTCCAGCGGCCCGGTTCGATGCGGTTGAACTCGGCTTCGGTGAGCACCTGGCGCGAGCGCAGCACGCGGCCCGCAGCGTCCAGGTCCACCATCCAGGCCCAGCGGCCGAACGGCTGGGTGGTGTACTGGAGCCGCTCGCCGGCCGCCAGGCGCACCACCCGGGTCGGCTGGCCCAGGCTGGCGACGACGGCATCGCGCGGCGTGCCGGGAGCCACGCGTTCCGCGCCGAACGGGTTGCCGGCGCAGGCGGCCAGCAGGAGCGCCAGCCAGGCGGCAGCGAAGAGGCGTTTCATCGAATGGATCCTCAAGCCTTCACCGTCTCGCGCCGCACCTTGAGCATCTTGGTCTTGATGCGGCTGCGCTTGAGGGGCGAGAGGTATTCCACGAACACCTTGCCCAGAAGGTGGTCCATCTCGTGCTGGATGCACACGGCCAGGATGCCTTCGGCTTCCACCGTGCGCGCCTGGCCGTTCTCGTCCAGCGCCTGCACCTTGATCGCCGTGGAGCGCTCCACGCCGTCGTAGATGCCCGGCACCGACAGGCAGCCTTCTTCGTTCAGCACCGTGTCCGGGCTGGCCCAGACGATTTCGGGATTGATCAGGACCAGCGGCTGGTTGCGCTCTTCGGACACGTCGATCACGACCAGCCGTTCGTGCACGTCGACCTGGGTCGCGGCCAGGCCGATGCCGTTCGCGTCGTACATGGTGTCCAGCATGTCGGCGATCAGGGCCTTGATGCGGGCGTCCACCGCCTGCACGGGCCGCGCGACCGTGTGCAGCCGGGGGTCGGGAAAGCAAAGAATGGGGAGGAGGGCCATGGCAGGAGGGTTGCAGCTGTCGCTATTTTCGCCACTTTTTCGCCCCGGCGGCAGGAACGCAAACCTATAAACGTTGCCCCATCAAGGGCTTGAGCGCAGAATCAACAGTAACTTGTCAAGTCTTGAGACGCACTCATGAGAACAGGAAGAACGATGATGGCGCATTCCAAGGCAGCTGCCGGCCTGGCACTCGCGTTCGGGTTGGGCTCGGCGGCATTCGCGCAGAACTTCCCCATCACGCCGATCCAGCGCTCGACCGCCGAGCAGGTGGCGCAAGCCGGCGTGCCGCTGGCGGACCTGGCCCCGAACGCCCCCGACAACTACGCGGTCAAGCGCGGCGACACGCTCTGGTCCATCGCGCAGCTGTACCTCACCACGCCCTGGCGCTGGCCCGAGCTCTGGGGCATGAACCTGCAGGAAGTGCGCAACCCGCACCGCATCTACCCCGGCCAGCAGCTGGTGCTGGAGAAGTCGGGCGGCCGCGCCCGACTTCGCCTGCAACAGGCGCAAGGCACCATCGACACCCCGCCGACGGACACCGTGCGCGTGTCGCCCCGCACCCGCATCGAAACTCTGGCCGACACCGCGCTGCCGACCCTGCAGCCGCACCTGATCGAGCCGTTCCTGGCCGAGCCCATCATCGTGGGCGAAGGCGCGCTGCTGCGCGCGCCGCGCATCGTGGCCGCCGGCGACGGCAGGGTGCTCCTGACCCGCGGCGACCGCGCCTATGCGCGCGGCGTGGAAGATGCGCCGCTCAAGGAAAAGGTGGCCGGCCGCTCCGACGAATACCGCGTCTTCCGCGACGCCCAGCCCCTGCGCGACCCCGTCACGCGCGCCGTGCTGGGTTACGAAGCGCAGTACCTGGGCAAGGCGGAACTGGTGCGCGGCGAGGCCATGCAGGCGGTCCGCACCAGCGGCGGCGACCTGAAGTCGACCCCGGTGCCGGCCACCATCGACATCGTCTCGGCGCGCGAGGAGATGCGGGTCGGTGACCGGCTGCTGCCCGAGCCGCCGCGCCAGCTGGTGAGCTACGTCCCGCGCGCGCCCGAGCGCCCGGTGGACGGCGCCGTGGTGTCCATGTACGGCACCGCCGTGGCCATGGCCGGCCAGAACCAGGTGGTGGTGATCAACAAGGGCACCGCCGACGGCGTCGAGAGCGGCCATATCCTGGCCATCCTCAAGGACGGCGGCCAGGTGCTGGACAAGTCGCAGCCCGGCGAGCGCACCCAGATCAAGCTGCCGGACGAGCGCAACGGGCTGATGATGGTGTTCCGCCCGTTCGAGAAGCTGTCGTACGCGCTGATCCTCGAGATCACCGACGGCGTCAAGGTCGGCGACCGCGTGGTCAACCCGCGCTGAGCACAGGGCGTTGCTCCTGGATGGAGCGCGATGAACTTGCCGCCTGGCTGCGCCTGGCGTTGACCCCGGGCATCGGCAACGCAGCCGCCCGCAAGCTGCTGGCCGCCTTCGGCCTGCCGCAGCAGCTGTTCGACCAGTCGGCACAGGCGCTCGAGGTGGTGCTCGCCCCTTCCCAGGTCCAGGCGCTGCGCTGCGAACCCGAAGGCTGGGCCGGCCAGCTGGAAACCACCTGGAAATGGCTGCAGCAAGACCCATCGCGCCGCGTCCTCACGCTGGCGGACCCGCAGTACCCCGCAGGCCTGCTGCAGACCGAAGACCCGCCGCTGATGCTGTATGCCGCCGGTTCCGAGCCTGTAGCGTGGCCGCAAGCCGTCGCCGTGGTGGGCAGCCGCAACCCCACGCCGCAAGGCCTGGCCAACGCGCGCCAGTTCTCCCGCAGCCTGGCGCAGGCGGGGCTGACAGTGGTGTCGGGGCTGGCGCTGGGCGTCGACGGCGCCGCCCACGAGGGCGCGTTGGAAGGAGCCCCGGAAAACCAGTGGGCCACGATCGCCGTGGTCGGCACCGGCCTGGACCGCGTGTACCCGCGGCAGCACCTGGAACTGGCGCACCGCATCGCCGGGCGCGGGCTGCTGGTCAGCGAATACCCCCTGGGCACGCCGCCGCTGGCCGCCAACTTTCCGCGGCGCAACCGCATCATCGCGGCCCTGAGCCAGGGCACGCTGGTGGTCGAAGCCGCGCTGCAGTCGGGCTCGCTGATCACCGCGCGGCTGGCGGCCGAACAGGGCAAGGACGTGTTTGCGATCCCGGGCTCCATCCATTCGGCGCAGGCGCGTGGCTGCCATGCCTTGCTCAAGCAAGGCGCCAAGCTGGTGGAAACAGCCCAGGACATCTTGGAGGAGTTGCGGCCGGGCACTGGCACTGCACAGCCGGCCGCCCCGGCGCAGGCGGCCCCGCACGAGCACCCCTTGCTGCAGGCGCTGGGTTTCGATCCCGTCGGGCTGGACGCGCTGGTCGCGCGCACCGGCATCGCGCCGGCCGCGTTACAAGCCCAACTGCTGCAGCTGGAACTGCAGGGCCAGGCGGCGCGGCTGCCGGGCGGCCTGTTCCAGCGCATCGCAGCCGGCTGAGCCACGACGCAGGCACGCAACACCCTGATGCAACGGCCCTTGCGGCTGCGGCTTCTGGGCTATATTGGGCCCATGTTCGAAGTGCTGGTGTTCGTCTACGAAAACTACTGGCGAGGCGATGCATGCCCCGAGTTGCAGCAACTGGGCCGCAAGCTCAGCGCCCACGGCTTTGAAGCCGATGAAATCCGCGAAGCGCTCCTCTGGCTGGACGGGCTGAACTTCGCGGCCCAGAGCACCCTTCAGACGGCGGACGAGGCCGATGCGCCTGCGGCCCCCCTGCAAGCGGCCGACAGCCTGCGCGTGTACTCGGTCGCCGAACAGGACCACCTGGGCGCGCAATGCCTGGGCTTCATCTCCTTCCTCGAGTCCTCGGGCGTGCTGCCGCCGGCCATGCGCGAGATCGTCATGGACCGCGCCATGGCCGCCCCGGGCGACCCGGTGTCGCTGGACGACCTGAAGATCATCGTGCTGATGGTCTACTGGAGCGTCGGCGAGGAGCCCGACGCGCTGATTCTCGACGAGCTCTGCGACGACTCCACCGGCCGACTCCCTCACTGACGCGTAGCGTCAACCTCAAGGACAAGGCCCGAGAGCCCGCTCCGCTCCAACACGAAACAAGGCCCGCTGAAGCGGGCCTTGTCCTTGTGGTGTGACTCTTAGGCTAGCAATCGCTCTGGGTTGGCGTCCAGCTTGGCCAACGCATCGCGCGTGGCGCGCACGGTGAGGGCCTCTTCTTCGGCCGGCAGCAGCAGGCCAGCCTGCAGATAGGACGCCAGGCGGCGCGCCTGGATCAGGAAGCTGCGGCCTTCCGGCGTGGCGAACAGGTGCAGCTGGCGCCGCTCGCTGCGCCAGGCGTACTGCACCTGGTGCGCGTTGCCGTTGTGGTCCAGCGTGAACCAGTTGCCCAGCTGCAGCTCCAGCGCCCAGGCCAGCATCGCGTCGCTGGGCTTGGAGCCGCCATCGGCCACCACTTCGATGCCCGTCGTGTCGATGCCCAGCATCAGCTCGATGCTCTCGGCATCCAGGGGCAGATCGGTGGCGGGGTCGTCGGCCACGAAGTCCTCGAGGTTGGCCAGCCGCTTGGCCATGGCTTCGATGTGGGCCTGCGGAATGGCCTCGGTCTTGGACAGGAAGGCGTCGGCCAGCGTGTCGCCGATCACCTTGATATGCGCCTCCTGGGCCGGGCCCTGGACCCCCAGCAGGGTCATGCCCTGGCGCAGCCGCTGCAGCAACTTGGGCAGGTCGTTGATCACCTGGGCGCGGTCATTGCGGTTGGGCTTGGCGCTGGCCGCCCAGACCAGGTCGGCCGCCGATTTCTTCAGGGCGATGGTTTCCTCGTGCTGGGGGCCATGCTTGACGGCCGCGACGGCCAGCACCTCGGCCCAGACCTTGAACAGGAACTCGCGGATCTCCTCGCGCACCGGCATGTCGTTGAGCATCTTGCGCAGCTCGATGGTGTACTGGATCGCCATCGTCTCCTTCTGCTCGACCTGCTGCGCCACGCTCACCAGCCGCTGCGTCTGGCCCTTTTCGGTGAGGAACTTCGACAGGAACTTCTGGAACTCGTCGTACACCAGCTGGAACACGCGGCGGCCGGTCTCCGGATACTGCTCGATCACTTGAACCACGCGCTTGATCTCGGTTTCCAGCGCGCTGCCGCCGATGGCCGCGGCGTTGAAACCCATCACGCACGAACCCATGCGGTCGATCAGTTGCCGCGCGGGATGCTGCAACGAGCCGAAGAACTCCGGCTCGGAGATCGCCACCCGCAGCACGGGCATCTGCAGCCGGGCGAACCAGACGCGCACCGCCGCCGGGATGCGCTCTTCGGCCAGGATGCTCTGGAACATCAGGGCCACGATCTCGATGGTGGCCTTCTCGTTGGAGGTCGAAGCCTTCTTCTTCAGCTCGCCGGTGCGCTGGCGCAGGTCCACGGCCACGCGCTCCACCGCGGCGTCGTCGTAGACCACCGCATCGTCCTGGGTCAAGGTGGCGCCGTGGGCCTGGGTGTGCACCTGCGTCTGCACGTGGGTCGCGTGGCGCGTGATCGCCTCGGCCAGAGCCGGCGACGGGTTGGTGCCGTGGTGCGGATCGAAGCCGGCCTTTTCGGTGAGCAGCCGCTTGAGCTGGCCGATCACGCCACTGGCGCGCATGCGGGCCCGGGCCAAGGGCGTGCTGGACGTCATCAGCCGGGTTTCATCGGCCACGCCGCCCGGTCCGGCTCCAGCGGCGTGACCCTGGCCCCCACCATGCGCCGGAGCGCCCTGCTGCGAGTAGCCAGCGCCACCACCCGCACCGCCATGGCTTCCGCCCCCGCCACCGCCCGCGCCCCCCCCCTGACCGCCCCCGCCGCCGAACCCGCTGGCGCCACCGCCCGCAGCCCCGCCCGGAAAGCCGTGCGCCCCACCGCCGCTGGAGAATCCACCCGGACCGCCGCCCCCGTTGCCGCCTGCGTTAACCGCCGCGCCGCCCGAGCCCCCCATGCCGCCCCCGTGACCTCCGCTGCCGCCAAGCGTGGCGGGCGAGCTGTCACGCCCCTGCGCTCCCGGCGCTGGCGCACCGGCGCTCTGGCGCGCGGCTGAAACGCCGCGCTTGACCCTGGAACTCAGGTCGATCTCGGGCAGCACGCCATGGCCGACCAGGAATTCATTCGTCTTGCGATAGGCCTCGACCAGGCTTTCCACCATGTGCTGGTGAATCACGTCCTGCACCAGGACCCAGCTCTGGCGCGGCAGGCCGCTGCCCACCCACTGCTCCACCGTCAACTGGGACACGGCCTCGGGGCGCAGCACGTCCTCGCTGGCCATCTCCTGCACGTTCTCCAGGTGCTGCATGCGAACCCTGAGGTCGTTCAGTTCCCAGGTGGCCTTCTCGAGCACCAGCAGGGCCAGGCGCGATGACAGGATCTTCTTTTCGACCACGTCGTCGCCGATCAACTCGAAGCTCCCGGCTTCCAGCCGCACCCTGGCAGTGGCGGTGGGCGGGACGACGGCCTGGCGCCAGGCCTTGGACACGCCGGCCTGCCAGGCGCCGCGCAGCCGCTCGAACTCGAGCATGGCATCGCGGCGGTCCTGCCTGTCGCGGGTGCTGGTCGCGGCGTCGACCAGCTCGATCAGCCGGTGGCGGATCGTGTCCGACAGCGGGGCCAGCACCGCTTCGATGGCCGCGACGAACTGCTCACGCGCTTGCCGCGCCAGGGGCACGTTCGCGGTGGGCCGTTGCGCCGTGCTCATGGGGCGCCTTCAGACCGTCGCGCCCGCGTTGGGGTCGTTCGGGTCTTCCATCTTGGGAGCCGCCTTGACCAGGTCTTCGCGCTTGACCCCCAGCCACATGGCGATGGCGGCGGCGACGAAGACCGAGGAGTAGATGCCGAAGCAGATGCCGATGGTCAGCGCCAGGGCGAAGTAGTAGAGGGTCGGGCCGCCGAACAGCAGCATGGACAGCACCATGATCTGGGTGGACCCGTGCGTGATGATGGTGCGGCTGATGGTCGAGGTGATGGCGTTGTCGATGATTTCCACCGTGCTCATCTTGCGGAAACGCCGGAAGTTCTCGCGGATGCGGTCGAAGATCACCACCGACTCGTTCACCGAGTAGCCCAGCACGGCCAGCACGGCCGCCAGCACCGCCAGCGAGAACTCCCACTGGAAGAAGGCGAAAAAGCCCAGGATGATGATCACGTCGTGCAGGTTGGCGATGATGGCCGCGACCGCGAACTTCCACTCGAAGCGGAACGCGAGGTAGATCATGATGCCCACCACCACCATGCCCAGCGCCTTCAAGCCGTCGGTGGCGAGCTCCTCGCCGACCTGCGGACCGACGAATTCCGTGCGGCGCAGCGTGACGTTGGGGTCGGTGGTCTTCAGCGCGGCCAGCACCTTGTCGCTCTGCTGGGCCGAACTCACGCCCTTCTGCGCGGGCAGGCGGATGATCACGTCGCGGGAGGTGCCGAAGTTCTGCACCTGCACGTCGGTCAGGCCCAGGGCCGCCACCGTGCGCCGAACCCGCTCCACGTCGGCCGGCTGCGAATAGCTCACTTCCATCACGGTGCCGCCGGTGAACTCCACCGACAGGTGCAGCCCCTTGGTCACCAGGAAGAACACGGCGGCCGCGAACGTGGCGAACGAGATGATGTTGAACACCAGCGCGTTCTTCATGAACGGGATGTCGCGGCGGATCTTGAAGAATTCCATGGTTCAGCCCTGCTCCGCCTTGGTTATAGCCCCGTCGGTGCCGGGGCGCCAGATGGTCCCGATGGAGACCGACTTGAGCTTCTTCTTGCGGCCGTACCAGAGGTTGACCAGGCCGCGCGAGAAGAACACCGCCGAGAACATCGAGGTCAGGATGCCGATGGTGTGCACGACGGCGAAGCCCCGCACCGGGCCGGAGCCGAAGGCCAGCAAGGCCACGCCGGCGATCAGGGTCGTGATGTTGGAGTCCAGGATGGTGGCCCAGGCCCGGTCGTAGCCGGTATTGATCGCCGCCTGCGGCGCCGCGCCGTTGCGCAACTCCTCGCGCACCCGTTCGTTGATCAGCACGTTGGAGTCGATCGCCATGCCCAGCGCCAACGCCATGGCCGCCATGCCGGGCAGCGTCAGGGTGGCCTGCAGCATCGACAGGATCGCCACCAGCAGCAGCAGGTTCACCCCCAGCGCCAGGCCGGAGAACAGCCCGAACAGCATGTAGTAGATGCCCATGAAGGCCACGATGGCGGCAAAGCCCCAGGCCACGCTGTTGAAGCCCTTGGCGATGTTCTCCGCGCCCAGGGTCGGGCCGATGGTGAGTTCCTCGATGATTTCCATCGGGGCGGCGAGCGATCCGGCGCGCAGCAGCAGCGCCAGGTCGCTGGCCTCGTTCACCGTCATCGCGCCCGAGATCTGGAACCGGTTGCCCAATTCGCTCTGGATCACCGGCGCCGTGAGCACCTCGCCCTTGCCCTTCTCGAACAGCAGGATGGCCATGCGCTTCTTTACGTTTTCGCGGCTGACGTCGCGCATGATCCGCCCGCCCTTGGCGTCCACGGTGAGATCGACCTTGGGCTGCTGCGTCTGCGAATCGAAGCCGGGCTGGGCATCGGTCAGGCTGTCGCCGGTCAGGATCACCTGCTTCTTGACGATCACGGGCCGGCCGTCCCGCTCGAGGTAGCGCTCCGAGCCGAAGGGCACCGGGCCGCTTCCGACCTCGGCGGCCCGGCCTTCGCTGCTCTCGTCCACCAGCCGCATCTCCAGCGTGGCGGTCCGGCCGAGGATGTCCTTGGCCTTGGCCGTGTCCTGCACGCCGGGCAGCTGCACCACGATCCGGTCCAGGCCCTGCTGCTGGATCACCGGCTCGGCCACGCCCAGCTCGTTGATCCGGTTGTTCAGGGTGACCATGTTCTGCTTGAGCGCCTGCTCCTGGACGCGCCGCGCCGCCTCCGGCTTGAGCGTGGCGGTCAGCCGCGTGTCGGTGCCTTCGCTGGCCTCGGCGACCTGCAGGTCCGGGAACTGGTCCGCGATCAGACGGCGCGCGCCGGCCAGGGCCTGCGCATCACGGAAGCGGATCTCCACGGCCTGGCCGTTGCGGGCGATCCCGGCGTGGCGCACGTTGGCTTCGCGCAGCTGCGTGCGCAGGTCGCCGGACAGCGATTCGGCCTTCTTGGTCAGGGCGGCCTGCATGTCGACCTGTAGCATGAAGTGCACGCCGCCGCGCAAGTCCAGGCCCAGGTACATGGGCGCGGCATGCAGGGCCGACAGCCAGCGCGGCGAGCCCGAGAGCAGGTTCAGCGCGACGACATACGGCGGGTCGCCCGGATCGGGCACCAGTGCCTTCTGGATCGCGTCCTTGGCCTTGAGCTGGGTGTCGGTGCTGTCCAGGCGCACCTTGATCGAGCTGGCGTCGAGCGAGATGGCCTCGGGCTGGATGCCCGAGGCCGCCAGCGCCTGCTCCACCCGCGCCTGGGTGCCGCTGTCGACCTTCACCGTGGACTTGGCCGCGGACACCTGGACCGCCGGCGCCTCGCCAAAGAAGTTCGGCAGGGTGTAGATGGCCCCCACCAGCAGAGCGATCACGAGGATCGCGTATTTCCAGACCGGATAACGGTTCATTGGCTAAGACCTGAAGGACACGCGGTGCGCAGCACCCGTGTTTCGCCTATTTGATGGTGCCCTTGGGGAGCACCTGCACCACGGCGCTGCGCTGCAGCTGGATCTCCACGCCGTTGGCGATTTCCACGGCAAGGTAGCTGTCGCCCAGGCGGGTCACCCGGCCCAGCAAGCCCCCGGCGGTCGCCACCTCGTCGCCCTTGGCCAGCGCATCGATCATCGCGCGATGCTCCTTCTGGCGTTTCATCTGGGGCCGGATCATCACGAAATACAGCACCACGAACATCAACACCAGCGGCAGCATGCTCATGAGGGACGACTGGAAGTCACCTCCTGCGGCAGCGGCCGGTGCGGTCTGGGCAAAGGCGGAAGAAATGAACACGAAAGGGCTCCAAGAACGTTGATCGTTGTCGCATGCGCCCGCAGGCCGGCGCACGCGGAGTGCACCGGGCGGAAGAGCCGGATTGTATGCCGCCGCCCCCGCTGTAATAACCTGTAACCCGGGGGCGCCGCAGGGGCGCAGCGGTCAGGCGGCTTGGCGGCCGGCCGGTTGCCGCCACTGTTGCATGAGCTGCTGCCAGCGCGGCCGCGCGGCGGCAAGGTGGCGCTCTTTCACATGCCCGAAGCCCTTGATCTGCTCGGGCACCGCCGCGATCTCGACGGCCAGTGCGTGATTGGCGGGGGTCAGCCCTGCCACCACTTCCTCGATGCTGGCCCGGTACTCGCCGATCAGGGCCCGTTCGGTGCGGCGCTCTTCGGTCCTGCCGAACACGTCCCAAGGCGTGCCGCGCAGGCCGCGCAGCCTGGTCAGCAGCTTGAAGCCCAGGCCCATGGCCGGCCCGTACTTGCGCTTTTGCAGTTCGCCCTTGTCGTTGCGCCTGGCCAGCAGCGGCGGCGCCAGGTGGTAGTGGACCTTGTAATCGCCCTCGAACTGCGCGGCAATCCGCTCGTGGAATCCGGTCTGCGCATGCAGCCGCGCCACCTCGTACTCGTCCTTGTACGCCATCAGCTTGAACAGGTAGCGCGCCACCGCTTCGCTCAGCGCCGTCCTGCCCAGAGGCATCTCGGCCAGCCGGACGCGTTCGACGAAGTCTCGGTAGTCCTGGGCGTAGCCGTGGTTCTGGTAGGCGGTGAGGAACTCGACGCGGCGCGCCACCAGCGTGTCCAGCGTTTCGCGCTTCCTGAAGTCGATCACCTGGGCCGGCGAGAACAGCTTCTCCACCGAGGGCAAGTCATGGGCGGCGCGCCGGCCCCACTCGAACGCGGCCTTGTTGTTGTCCACCGCCACGGCGTTCAGCTCGATGGCGCGCAGCAGCGATTCGCGGCCCAGCGGGATCCAGCCCTTCTGCCAGGCAAAGCCCAGCAGCATCGGGTTGGTGTAGATGCTGTCGCCCATCAGCTTGGTGGCGGCCACGTCGGCATTGAAGGCGCCCACACCCTGCGGACCGACGGCCTTGGCGATCTCCGCCGTACAGGCGTCCGCCGGATTCGCCCAGCTGCCGTTCTTCACGAACGCCGCGGTCGGCGTGCTGTGCGAATTGAGCGCCACGTGGGTGCGGCCTTCGCGCATGCGCAGCACGGTTTCCTTGCCCGCGGTGACGATCGGGTCGCAGCCGATGACCAGGTCGGCGCCGGCCATGCCGACGCGCGTCGTGTGGATGTCCTCGGCGCGGTTGCCGATCAGGATGTGGCTCCAGGTGGCGCCGCCCTTTTGCGCCAGGCCGGCCGCGTCCTGCGTGACCACGCCCTTGCCTTCGATGTGCGCGGCCATGCCCAGCAGCTGGCCGATGGTGATGACACCCGTGCCGCCCACGCCGGCGACGACGATGCCCCAGGCGCCGTGCAGCGCAGGCAGCTGCGGCTCGGGCAGCACGGGGCCTGCAAAAGGCGAGGGCGCCTGCGACTTTGCCTTGCCTTTGAGCTTTCCACCTTCCACGGTGACGAAGCTCGGGCAGAAGCCCTTCAGGCAGCTGGTGTCCTTGTTGCAGGTGCTCTGGTTGACGGTGCGCTTGCGGCCCCATTCCGTCTCCAGCGGTTCCACCGACAGGCAGTTGCTCTTGGCGCTGCAGTCGCCGCAGCCTTCGCACACCAGGTCGTTGATCACCACCCGCACGGCCGGGTCCACCATGGTGCCGCGCTTGCGGCGCCGGCGCTTCTCTGTGGCGCAGGTCTGGTCGTAGATGATGACCGTGCATCCCTTGATCTCGCGGAACTCGCGCTGGACGCGATCCAGTTCGTCGCGATGCTGGATGGCGATGCCCTCGGGCAGGCCCTGGACGCCCGCGTACTTCTGGGGCTCGTCGGTCACGATGGTGATCTTCGCCACCCCCTCGGCCCGCATGCTCTGCGCGATCTGGAGGACCGAGTGGCCCTCGGGCCGCTCGCCGACCTGCTGGCCGCCGGTCATGGCCACCGCGTCGTTGTAGAGGATCTTGTAGGTGATGTTCACGCCGGCCGCGATCGACTGGCGCACCGCGAGCGAGCCGCTGTGGAAATAGGTGCCGTCGCCCAGGTTCGCGAACACATGCGCTTCGTTCGAGAACGGCTGCTGGCCCACCCACGGCACGCCCTCGCCGCCCATCTGCGTGAATCCCAGGGTGGAGCGATCCATCCAGGTCGCCATGAAGTGGCAGCCGATGCCGGCCATGGCGCGCGAGCCTTCCGGCACCACCGTGGAGGTGTTGTGCGGGCAGCCGGAACAGAACCAGGGCTGGCGGTCGCCCTTGACCTCCAGCACCTGCATGGAGCGCTCCTTGGCCTGCAGGATCGCCAGCTGGCTTTCGATGCGCGCACCCAGGTCGCCGTCCACGCCCATCTTCTTGAGGCGCTGCGCGATGGCACGGGCGATCAGCGCCGGCGACAGGTCGGCATTGGCGCGCAGCAGCGTGTTGGCCGTCGGGTTCGGCATCGACCACTCGCCGCCCGTGTAGTCGCCTTCGGGCTCGCTGAACTTGCCCAGCACGTTGGGCCGCACGTCCGGGCGCCAGTTGTACAGCTCTTCCTTCAGCTGGTACTCGATGACCTGGCGCTTTTCTTCGACCACCAGGATCTCGCGCAGGCCGGTGGCGAACTCGCGGGTGATCTGCGCTTCCAGCGGCCACACCACGCCCACCTTGTGCAGCCGGATGCCGACGCGGCGGCAGGTCTCGTCGTCCAGGCCCAGGTCGGCCAGCGCCTGGCGGGTGTCGTTGTAGGCCTTGCCGCTGGCGATCAGGCCGAAACGGTCGTTCGGACCCTCGAGCACGTTGTAGTTCAGGCGGTTGGCACGGATGTACGCCAATGCCGCATACCACTTGTAGTCGAACAGGCGGGCTTCCTGCTCCAGCGCGGTGTCGGGCCAGCGGATGTGCACGCCGCCCGGCGGCATGGCGAAGTCGGTGGGGAGGCGGATCTCGACCCGCTCCGGGTCGATCATGGCCGTGGCGCTGGACTCCACGATCTCCTGGATCGTCTTCATGCCGGCCCAGACACCGGCATAGCGGCTCAGCGCGAACGCATGCACGCCCAGGTCCAGGATTTCCTGCACCGTGGCCGGGAAGAACACCGGCAGGCCGCAAGCCTTGAAAATATGGTCGCTCTGGTGCGCCGCGGTGGAGCTCTTGGCCACGTGGTCGTCGCCGGCCACCGCGATCACGCCGCCCCACGGCGTGGTGCCGGCCATGTTGGCGTGCTTGAAGACATCCGAGGTGCGGTCCACGCCCGGGCCCTTGCCGTACCAGATGCCGAACACGCCGTCGAACTTGTTGCTGCCCTGCGGTGCGAAGCCCAGCTGCTGCGTGCCCCACAGCGCCGTGGCGGCCAGCTCCTCGTTCACCCCCGGCTGGAACACGATGTTCTGCGCCTTCAGGTACTTCTGCGCTTTCCACAACGCCTGGTCATAGCCGCCCAGCGGCGAGCCGCGGTAGCCGCTGACGAAACCGGCGGTGTTCTTGCCCACCAGGGCATCCCGCTGGCGCTGCAGCATGGGCAGCTTGACCAGCGCCTGCACGCCGCTCATGAAAGCCCGCCCGTAGTCCAGCGAGTACTTGTCGTCGAGGGTGACGGTCTCCAGTGCCTTGCGAATGTGCTCGGGCAGGGGTGCGTTCATGGCGGGCGTCTCCGATATTTGAGCAAAGTGTATGCCGCCCGGCCAGATAGGTCTTTGCTTTCTATGCCCGTATAACGCTAGTATGAGAAAGAATGTTGCTGTGAATGGCCAATGATCGAAACGCTAGACAAATTTGACATCCTCATCCTTGACCAGCTGCAGGCCGACGCGCGCCTGACCAACACCGAACTCGCGCAGCGCGTAGGCCTGTCCGCCGCGCCCTGCTGGCGGCGCGTGCGGGCGCTGGAAGAAGCGGGTTTCATCAAGGGCTACCACGCCGAGATCGACCGCCACAAGATCGGCCTGGGGGTGCTGGCCTTCGTGCGGCTGGACGCCGACCGCAACACCGGCGAGCTGACCAAGGCCATGGAAGACGCGATCCGCCAGATCCCGGAGATCGTCTCCTGCCACTACATCAGCGGCGCCGGCACCTTCGAGCTGCAAGTCGTCTCACGCGACCTCGACACGTTTTCCCAATTCGCGCGCCGGGTCCTGCTGAACCTGCCGAACGTGAAGGACCTGCACACCAGCTTCTCGCTGGGAGAGGTCAAGGCCAGCAGCGCGCTGCCGCTGGGGCACCTGAGGGCCGGTTAGGTGCGGCTGCAGCGCAGCGATTCGGCTCGAGGCTGCAGCCAGTGCAGCACCGCTTCGCGGCCGTCCGTGCCGACGCCGAACTCGGCCCGCAGCCGCGGGTTGGAAAAGACGGTGTGCCGCGGCGTCAGCCCGCCGGCATCGCGCAGCAGCACCTCCTTTCCGCGCAACCCGGCGTCCACGGTGGCGCTGTCGCTGGCCAGCTGGACGCTGATGGCAAGGCCCTGCTCGCACCGGTAGCGCCATGCGCCGGGCTCTGCCGGCACCTCAGCCGCGATGGGTGCGGGCTGTGGTGGCGCGGCCGGCGGAGCCGGTGCGGGAACGGCGGCGCAGCCGGCCAGGGCGGCCACCATGCAGGCCGCCGGAATGCGCGTGAAGGCAAGAATCTGCATGGCCCGCCATTGTGCAATGCCGGTGCGCGCCGTGCCGCGCCTCAGCGCGGCCACAGCACCCACAGCCGCAGCGGCTGCTTCAGCCGCCCCGCCTGCTCGCCGGCTTCCGCACCCCAGCCCATGAAGTAATCCGCCCGCACCGCGCCGACGATGGCGCTGCCGGTGTCCTGCGCCAGCACCAGCCGCTGCAGCCGGACCACGGGACCGGGCGAGACCAGCCAGACCGGCGTGCCGTAGGGGATGCTCTCCTTGTCCACGGCGATCGAGCGCCCCGGCGTGAGCGGCACGCCCTGGGCGCCGCGCGGCCCGAAGGCGGCGTCCAGGTCCGGCAGCGGCTCCTCGCGGAAGAACACGGTGCGCGGGTTGCTCCACAGCATCTCGTTCACGCGCTGCGGGTTGTCGCGGGCCCAGGCCTTGATGCCGGGCCAGGACGCGTCCCGCAGGGCGCCCTGCTGCAGCAGCCAGCCGCCGACGCTGCGGTAGGGATGCTCGTTGGTGCCCGCATAGGCCACGCGCACCGTCCGCACCGAGCCGTCGGCCTCGGCGATGCGCAGCCGCCCCGACCCCTGGATCTGCAGCATCAGCGCGTCCAGCGGGTCGGCCAGGTAGGCGATCTCGCGCCCGCGCAGCGCGGCCCGGGCTTCCGGCAAGGTGTCGATCTCCTGGCGGCTGAACCAGGGCTTGCGCGAGGCCAGCGACAGCGGCGGCCGGTACAGCGGCACGGCATGGCTGGCGTTCGGCTGGCGAGAAGCGTCCAGCACCGGCTCGTAGTAGGCGGTCAAGAGGCCCTCGTGCGGCCCTTGCAAAGGCTCGACGCGGTACGGCTGCAGCCGCCGCTGCATCCAGGCGCGCTGCTCCGCCGGCGAGGCGATGGACAGCTGCCGCACCTCCAGGCACAGCGCCGCAAACGCCGCGTGCGGCCGCTCGCAGCTCTTGAGCCAGGCGTTCCAGGCCTCGTGCAGGGCGTCGTCGGCGAACCCCGGCAACTCGCTGAAGTCCACCGGCAGCCAGCGGCTCTTGCCTTGCGCCAGCGGCGGCGGCAACGGCGCCACGGGGGCTGCCGCCGCCGCAGACGGCGCCGGCGGTGGCGCCGCGGGAGCGGGGTCGGGCGGCAGCGGCACCGAACCGCAGGCAGCCAGCATTCCTACAATGGCCGCCATCGCTGGAAAACGTCTCATGCTGCTGATTCTGCTCGAAGCGCTGCTGGCGCTGCTGGTGCTGGTGCTGATCGTCTGGTGGACCATGTTCTCGGGCCGCAAGCGGGGCGAGCTGCCGCCGCAGGACGAAGCGGATTCAAAGCCAAAATAGGCTGCAGCCCGCTCCCGCCGGGCGCGACATGCTATGCAATTCGTAGCGCATTGGCCAGTTCGACCGCCGACTTCACATCCATCTTGTCGAACACGCGGGCACGGTGCACCTCCACCGTGCGCACGCTGATGGCCAGCTGGTCGGCGATCAGCTTGTTGGGCAGGCCGCGGGCCACCAGCTGCATCACGTCGCGCTCGCGCTCGGTGAGCTCCTGCAGCCGCGAGCGCAGCAGGTGCTGCTCGCGGCGGGCGGCCAGCACGCCGGCGGATTGCTGCAGGGCCTGCTCGATGCGGTCGACCAGCGCGTTGTCGGAGAACGGCTTCTCGCAGAAATCGAAGGCGCCGCGCTTGACCATGTCGACGGCGGTGGGCACGTCGGCATGGCCGGTGAGGAAGATCACCGGCATCACTTCGGCCAGCCCGCGCGCCGCCAGCTTCTCGAACAGCGCCAGCCCGGACAGGCCCGGCATGCGCACGTCCAGCAGCACGCAGCAGGGCTGGAGCGGCCGGAAGCCCTGCTCCAGGAAAGCCTCGAACTCCTCCCCGCCGGCATAGGCTTCGCTGGGCAGGCGGCGCGAGCGCAGCAGCCAGGCCAGCGCCTCGCGCACGCTGTCGTCGTCATCGACGATGAAGACGGTGGCATCCAGGGCGGGTTGCATCAGGCGGGTGGGGCGAAAGCTGGCCGGGGCGCGGCATTCGCGGCGGCGATCACGGCAGGCAGCGTGAACCGGAAAATCGTACCTTGCGGCGGATTCGGCTCGAACCCGAGGAATCCCCCATGCTGCTCGACCACCGTGCGGCACAGCGACAGCCCCAGCCCCATGCCCTCGGCCTTGGTGGTGAAAAAGGGCGTGAACAGCTGCTCCTTGACCTCTTGAGGGATGCCGGGCCCCACGTCCGCCACCGAGAACTCCAGCCAGGCCTTGCCGCCGGCGGCCTGCTCGCCGGAGCCGGCGCGGCGCACCTGGATCACGAGCGACGGGCGCGTCACGCTGGCCTGGTCCATCGCCTGCATCGCGTTGCGGGCCAGGTTCAGCAGCACCTGTTCGACCATGGTGCGGTCGCACAGCACCGGGGGCAGGCCGTCGGCCAGCCGGGTCTCCACCAACACCCCCAGCTTGCGCGCCTGCAGGCCCACCAGCGGCATCACCGCGTCGACCAGCGCCTGCGGGGCCACCGGCTCCCTTTCCTTGTCACGGCGGCGCACGAAGTCATGGACGCTCTTGATCACCTTGCCGGCGCGTTCGGCCTGTTCGGCGATGCGCCGCATCGCCACCTGGAGCTCGGACGCGCAGTTCGCATCCAGCCCGGCCTCCAGCAGGTTGAGGGAGCCGGTGGCGTAGCTGGAGATCGCCGCCAGCGGCTGGTTCAGCTCATGGCTGAGCAGCGAAGCCATCTCGCCCACGGTGGCCAGGCGCGCGGTGGCCTGCAGCCTTTCCTGGCTGGCCCGCGAGAGCTCCTCGATGCGCCGCTGCTCGCTGATGTCCAGGAAAGCGCTCATCCAGCCGGTCTGCACGCCTTGGGCGTTGATCAGCGGTGCCTCGATGATCAGCACCGGGAAGCGCGAGCCGTCCTTGCGCATGAACACCGACTCGAAGCCGGCCCGCGGCGGCAGGTGCTGGCCCGCCAGGCGGATGTCCTGCCGCTTCTGGTATTCGCCCACCAGCTCCGGCGGCCAGTACGGCGCCGGTGGAACCTGCCCCCACCCCTGCCCTTCGGGCTGCGCGGCGTACGCCATCAGTTCCTCCGGCGAGAAGCCCACCATGGCGCAGAACGCCGGATTGACGTAGGTGATGCGGCCTTGCAGGTCGCGGGCGCGCAAGCCGGTGACCAGCGAGTCCTCCATGGCCTTGCGGAACGCCAGCGCATCGGCCAGGTCCTGCTCCACGGCGAGCCGCCGGCGGGTGTCCTTGCCCAGCAGGAACAGCACCAGCAGCAGCGCGATGGACATCGTGGTCACCAGCGCCGTGAGCACGTTGGGGAACACCTCGGGCGCGCCGCGCCAGCTGTCCATGCGCAGCACGATGGTGTTGCCGGGCAGGTCCAGCAGCTGCTGCGAACTGAACACGCGGCTGCCGCGCCGCGCGGTGCCCTGCAGCGCCAGCCGGGTGCCGTCGGCCTCGGTGAACGAGACCTCCTGGCTGCGCGTGAGCTGCGGGCCGACCAGGCCGGCCAGGATCTCGCCCAGCGAGTAGGTGGCCACCACGTAGCCGGTCACCTCGCCGGCGGTGACCTGCGGCAGGCACAGCTCCATCACCTCCATGCCGAGGCCGTCCAGCTGCGGCACGAAGTAGCTGGTGGCATAGCCCGCCCCGCTCAGGCGCCTGGCATTGGCGCAGGCCAGGGCGACGTCGGCTTGCGCATTGGCGCGCCCCAGCCGGGCGAACACCGGCGGCCGGTACGGCGTGTCCACGCCCGCCACCGTGCCCAGCTGGGCGTCGCGCCATTCGATGCGCACCCATTCGCGGTGCTGGCGCAGCAGCCGCTGGGCTTCGGCGGTCCACGCGGGCGGCTTGGGGTCGCCCGCCTGCAGGGCCTGCAGCGTCTGGACGTTGCGCGTGAGCGCCGAGCGGATGTCGCTGAGCGCATCGGCCGTGTCCCGCTCCAGCTTGGACTGCACCTGGCTGGCCTCGTAGCGGCCCGCCAGCCACACCAGCGTGGCCAGCAGCGCCGCCACCAGCGCGATCAGCACGCCCCACAGCGTCCAGCGCAGCGTGCCCTTGGGCCGGCGGGTCATCGGAAAGCCTCGCCGGCAGCGAGACGGCAAGCGCCTTCGCGCGGCCGGGCGGCGCTCATAGCACCCGGTGCCCGAGCGCCGGCAGCTGCTGGCGCACCTGCGCCAGGCGAGCAGGGTCCAGCGTGGCCGTGACGATACCGGGCCCCTCGGCCTGGCGTTGCGCCAGCACCGCGCCCCAGGGGTCGACCACCATCGAATGGCCCCAGGTGCGGCGGCCGCTCTCGTGCTCGCCACCCTGGGCCGGGGCGATCACGTAAGCCAGGTTCTCGATGGCGCGGGCGCGCAACAGCGTCTCCCAGTGCGCCTGTCCGGTGACGTGCGTGAAGGCGCTGGGCACCAGCAGCACGTCGGCGGCGAGGCTGCGGTAGAGCTCGGGAAAGCGCAGGTCGTAGCAGACCGACATGCCGATGCGCCAGCGGCGGCCGTCGCGCGCCTGCAGCTCGAAGGCCACCGGCTCGCTCCCACGCTCGATCACCCGGGCCTCGTCGTAGCTCTCACGCCCGTTGTCGAAGCGGAACAGGTGGATCTTGTCGTAGCGGGCCACGCAGCGGCCATCGGGCGCGAAGGCCAGGCTGGTGTTGCGCACCCGCGCCTCGTCGCGAGCCACCAGCGGCAGCGTGCCCCCGACGATCCACAGCCCCAGCTCGCGGGCGGCCTGCGACAGGAACTGCTGGATCGGGCCCTCGCCATAGGCCTCGCGCAGCGCGACCTTGTCCGTCTCCTTGCGGCCCATGATGCAGAAATATTCGGGCACCACCGCCAGCTCGCAGCCCTCCTGCGCGGCCTGCGCCAGCAAATCGCGCGCGGTCCCCAGATTCGCCTGCAGGCTGGTGGCGGAGACCATCTGGATGGCGGCGACCTTCATCAGTTGCTCCCCACGGCCTTGGTGTCGGCGGCCGCTTGCCGGGGCATGCGCGTGATGCGCGGGTCGGCCCAGGTGCCGTCGATGTGGAATTGCTGCGTCGCGGCCCGCATCAGCGGCTCGCGCAGGAACATCTGGGCCAGGAAGGTGCCCAGCCCGATGGCCGGGTTGATCACGGTGGCCACCAGCGACGCCGTGCCGGCGTTGATCTCGGGCACCACGACCACCTTGATGTCCTGCGTTTCGCGCGCGATGTCGGCCTTGCCTTCCATCAGCACCGCCGCGTTGACGCCCTTCATCTGCAGGTTGTTGGTGGCGGCGATGCCCTGCTGGATGGTGATGTCCCCGCGCACGAAATCGAAGGCGAAACCCTGGGTGAAAACGTCGCGGAAATCCAGCGTCAGCCGCCGCGGCAGCGACTGCAGGCTCAGCACGCCCAGCAGCTTGGCCAGCCCGGGGTCGGCCTTGAGGAACTGCCCGTTCTCCACGTTCACGTGGAAGGTTCCCGTCATCGAGGGGTAGTCCAGCGTCAGCGGCGAGCCGATCCAGGCCACCTGGCCTTCCATGCGCCCGCGGCCGCGCCGGATCACCTCCTTCATGCCCAAGCGCGCCAGCAGCTGGCCGGAATCCTGGATGTCGAACTTGAAGTTCATCACCGTGCGCCGCCGCTCGCCCGCCGGGCGCGGCCCGGGGCGGGGCCCGCCGGGCGCAACCGCCTGCGCATCGACCGCGGCCCAGTTGCCGGTGGCGCTGAGCACCGCCTCGGGCATCGACAGGCTGAGCTTGTTGAGGCGCCATTCGCGCACGCCGCCTTCGCGCGCCACGGTGCCGGCCCCGCGGTTGACGGCGTCGATCTCCAGCTTGCCCAGCTTGCGGCCGCGCAGCTCGAAGTCGTCCACCACGATGTCCAGCGCAGGAATGTTGCCCGGCTGCTCGTCCAGCAAGGCTTCCACCTCCGAGGCCTGGGCAGCCGCGATCGACAGCCGCGCCAGCCGCGCATGCACCCGGCCGGCGCCGGCGCCGGAAGGCTGGCGGTATTCGACGTAGCCGTTCAGCTCGCGTGCATCCACGTTGGCGCGCCACAGCAACCCCTCGCGCGAGCCGCCCACCACCACCTCGTGCAGGGTTCGCCCCTCGGCGGTGAGTTCCCGCGCGCGCACCGCCAGCGTTGTGGGCAGGTAGCCCAGGGCCGGGTTGGCCGCCGCGCCACCGGGGCGGGGCGCCGCGGGGCTGCCGCCCGAAGTGCCCTGCAGCACCTCCTCCCAGGCGTCCAGGTTGACTTGCGCCAGGTTGACGTTGGCGATCACGCCCTGGTCGGGCAACGGCGCCGACTCGCCCGGCGCCAGGCCGATGCCGATGGCCCCGCGCAGCACGCGGGCTTGCGCGCCGCTGACGTCGCGCACGTAGGCCACCGAGGCGACCTGGCCCAGTTCCAGGGCCAGCCGGTCGGCCAGGGGCCCGGTGCCGGCGGCGCTCTCGCGCAGCAGCGCGTTCTCGAAGCGCAGCGGCAGCGCCGCTTCGGCCGCCTTGGCCAGCGGAGCGGGCAGGTTCAGCGCCAGGCCTTGCAGGCTGCTGGTGACCAGGACTTCGGGCACGCCGCGGCGAAACGACAGCGTCGCGTTGTAGGCGGCACCCCCGCTGGCATGGCGTGCCAGGCGCGAGACAAATCCCAGCTCGCGCGCCTGGCGCAGGCCGTCGGCGGTGGCGTTGCCCTGCAGGCGCAGCACGATGGCCGGATCGCCGGCTTGGGCCGCGGGCCGGCTGCCCCCTTCGACGCGCGCCTCGCCGCCCAGCGCCCGCGCCTGGCCGCCCGTGATTTGAAAGCCGTTTTCGTTGAAGGCCACGGTGCCCCGCGCGCGCGACAGCGCGGGGCTGTCGGGCGTGATCTGCAGGTCGTTGCCGGCCAGGGTGACCGTGCCCTGCACCCGCGACCGGTCGATCTGCGCCAGCGGCAGGGTCAGTTGCAGGCGCAGGTCGGCCAGGCCGCTGGCCGTGGCCTGGGCCAAGGCCTGGTTCGTCATGGCCGCCAGCGGCGACTGGTTGACGATGGCGAGCGACTCGGCCAAGGGCCCCCGCACCTCGCCGGTGACCCTCACGGTGGCGCTGGCCAGGTCGGGGATCTCCGCACCTGCCTTCAGGCGCAAGGCCTGCGCGCCGGTGAACCGGCCCTCCGCGTCGTTGATGCGCAGGGAATTGCGGTCGAACACCAGTTCGGCGGACAGCTGCGTCAGGGCGGGCCAGGACGGGCCGGCCGGGGCCAGGCTGCGGGGCACGAAGGCAAACGTGGCATTGCGCACCTGCGCGGTGACGTTGAAGTCGCCCTGGCGCGGCTGGGCAAACGGGAACTCGCGCAGGTCGCCCTTGAGGCGGAACTTCGCCTGGGTCACCTCCCCCTGGGTGATGGCCTCGCGCACGTAGTCGCGTGTGGCCTTGGGGATGCCGGTGGGCAGGTAGCGCCAGACCCGGGTGCCATTTGCGCGGCCGAGGCTCGCCTGCAGGTCCAGCACGCCCGGAAAGCGCCCAGCGCCCTCGCCCGTGCGCCAGGAGGCCTGGCCTTCGCCCTGGACATCGGCATTGCCGAACTTGAGGTTGTTGACGGCTGCGCTGATGCGCTGGCCGTCCACTTGCCACTGCAGGTCGGCCGACAGCTGGTCGAACGCCAGGGCCGGCTCGTCGAACACGCCCGGGAACTCCAGCGCGCCCGCTTGCAGGGCGACGCTGGCCCTGCCGCCGGACTCCGTCAGATCGAAGTCGATGGCGGCGCCGCGCAGGCCCGGCCGTGCCTGGCTGCCCGGCGCTGCGGCATGGGCCGCCACCTGCAGCTGCGAGGCACGCCCGCGCGCTTCGTACTTCTGCGGCGCACTGGCCGGTCCCTGCCAGCGCGCCTGCAGGCCTTCCACCTGGCCGGCGGGCGCATAGGAGACCAAAGCCGCGTGCGTGGCCGTTCCCAGGGGCAGCCGGGTGGCGACCTGGCCGAGCACGGCCAGGTCGAGCCGGTCGGCGCGCAACTCCCCCTGCTGCGGCCGCTTTCCCTGCGCATCGCTCCAGCCCAGGAACAGGTTGCCGCCAGGCCAGCGCTGGCCGTCGGCCGTCTGGAACTGCAGCTGGCGCGCCTCGAACTCGAAAGCGCCGGGGGCGCGCTTGCCGCCAAGCCGGCCGGACAGCGAGGCCAGCGCCAGCGGCTGCAGGCCCGGGCCCAGCGTGGTCGTGACGTCGGACAGCGCCAGGTCGGCGGCGCCGCCGACCACCTGAGCGCGGGACACATCCACCCAGGCCCGCAAGGCCCCGTGGCCGCGGGCGATGTCCACGCCCAGGCTGGCGTGGCGCCGCAGCTGCGACACGTCGACCCGCGAAAAGTCGCCATGCAGCTGCCCTTCCCACTCCTGCCAGCGCCCGGGATGGGTCGACAACAGCGGCTGGCGGAACAGGCCGCGCAGGCTGAAGCGGTCGCCCCATTCGGCCGGCGGGGTGGCGTCCAGCCGCATCGCATGGCGCCGCGCCGAATTGCGCATGACCAGGTCCACGTCCGCCAGCGACAGGGGCGGCGCGCCGCGCAGTTCGTCGGTCCAGTGCAGGCTGCCGCCGCGCACCACGAATTCGGTCTGCCGGAAGAACCAGTCGGCGGCCTGGCCGTCGCCGCCGCCTTGCGAGAAGTCCAACCCCGCCACGAAGAAGCGCCCGTCGGCGGCGCGCCGGATTCCCAGCTCGGGCCGCTCGATGTAAAGCTGCTCGAAGCCGAGATTCCAGAGCGAACGCGGCGACACGGCCGCCACCACGCGCGGCAGGCGCAGGGCTTCGCGGCCCTGCCGGTCCAGCAGGACCACGCCTTCCAGTTCCAGCGTGGGGATCAGGCCCTCGCTGCGCGCCGAGATCCGGGAGATGCGCACCGGCACCCCCAGCACGCGTGTGGCCTGGCTTTCCAGCGCGGGGCGGAACTCGCCGATTCGCGGCACAATCCAGCCATGCAGCGCCCCCCACGCCAGCGCCAGCACCAGCCAGAAGGTTGCGAGAAGCCACAGCGACCACTTCGCGCAGGCGGCGAAGGCCTTGAGCAGGCCTGAGGGAAGCGGCGGCGAATCGTTCATGAAAACTACGATGTGGCAGGAATTATGACCCTCGGGGGTCACGCCGGTTCTGCGGCTGCAGGGGCTGTTTCGCCCGTCGGCGCCGGGCGCGCGCCGACGGCCGGCGGGGACAACGCCGAACCGGCTTCCGGCCACTCGCGCTTCGCGCAGCGCCTGCGGCGCCGTTACGCGGCGGAACTGCCGCTGCTGGCACCCGGAACGCCCGACCCTGCCTCCATGCAGGCCACCTACGACGCACTGCGCGCGCGCGGCGACACGCCCGCGACCGCGCTGCGCATCCTGCGCCAGCTGGTGCTGGAGCGGCTGATGCGGCTGGATTGCGATGAGCGGGCCCCGCTGGCCGACGTGACCGGCCCGATGACGCACTTGGCCGAGTTCGCGCTGGACGTCGCCTGCCGGCAAGCCCGGCAGGAACTGGACGCGCTGCACGGCGCGCCCCTGGGGCCCGAGGGACAGCCCGCCGAACTCTGGGTGGTGGGCATGGGCAAGCTGGGCGCGCGCGAGCTCAACGTGTCCAGCGACATCGACCTGGTCTATGTCTACGACCAGGACGGCGAAACCGCCGGCGTGCAGGGGCGCGGGCGCCTCTCCAACCACGAATACTTCGGCAAGGCGGTCAAGATCATCTTCGGCCTGATCGGCGAGACGACGGAGCACGGTTTCGTGTTCCGGGTCGACCTGGCCTTGCGGCCCCACGGCAACTCTGGGCCGCCCGCGGTGTCGCTGGACGCGCTGGAGGACTACTTCCAGGTGCAGGGCCGCGAATGGGAACGCTTCGCCTGGCTCAAGAGCCGGGTGGTGGCGCCGCGCGCCGCGATCACCAGCAGTTCCGCCCAGCCGCCGCGCGAGCCATCGGCGGCGGCGCTGCGCGCCGTGGTGCTGCCGTTCGTGTTCCGCCGCTACCTGGACTACAGCGTGTTCGATTCGCTGCGCGTGCTGCACCGGCAGATCCGCGAACACGCCGCCCGGCGCAGCGCCGGGCGGCCCGAGCGCGCCAACGACGTCAAGCTCTCGCGCGGGGGCATCCGCGAGATCGAATTCATCGTGCAGCTGCTGCAGGTGGTGCGGGGCGGCCAGTTTCCCGAGCTGCGCACCCGTGCCACGCTGAGCGCCCTGCAGCGGGTGGCCGCCGCGGGCCTGATGCCGCAAGCCACCGCCGATGCGCTGGCCCGCGCCTACGAATTCCTGCGGCGGGTCGAACACCGTATCCAGTACCTGGACGACCAGCAGACCCATGTGCTGATGGGGTGCGACGATGACCTGGCCTGGATCGCCCGCACCATGGGCTTTGCTGACTGCTGCCCCTTCCTGCACGAGCTGGACAGCCATCGCGAGTTCGTGGCGCAGGAGTTCGACACGCTGCTGGGCGCGCCGGAGGGCGAGTGCAAGGGCTGCAACGGGCCCCGGGGCGCCCGCTCGGCGCCGCCGGAGCTGGACACGCTGCTGGAGCAGCTTCCGGCGCAGCTGCGCGAACGCCTGGGCGGCTGGTGCACGCACCCGCGCGTGCTGGCGCTGCGCGAGGACGCGCGGCACCGCCTCTTGCGGCTGGTGGCGCGCACCGGGCAATGGCTGGAGGAAGGCCGCGTCAGCGAGGAGGCGGCCCTGCGCATGGCCGACTGGATCGAGCCGCTGCTGCGCCGCGAGAGCTACCTGGCGTTGCTGCTGGAGCGGCCCGGCGTGCACGAGAGGCTGCTCAAGCTGCTGGGCGCGGCGCGCTGGCCGGCGCGCTACCTGCTGCAGCACCCGGGCGTGATCGACGAACTCGCCGGCGCGCAGCTGCTGGCCGAGCGCTTCGTGCCCGAGGAGTTCGAGAAGGAGCTGGAAGACCGCCGCCGCTCGCTGCAGATCACCGGCGAGGACGATGACGAGGCGCTGCTGAACCTGTTGCGGCGGGCGCACCACGCCGAGGTGTTCCGCACGCTGGCGCGCGACGTGGAGGGATGCCTCACGGTCGAGCAGGTGGCCGACGAGCTCAGCGCGCTGGCCGACGCCGTGCTGCGCGTGACGGCGCGCTGGTGCTGGCAGCGCCTGAAGTCGCGCCACCGCGAGACCCCGCGCTTTGCCATCATCGGCTACGGCAAGCTGGGCGGCAAGGAGCTGGGCTACGGCAGCGACCTGGACATCGTGTTCGTCTACGAGGACGAGGACGAGCGCGCGCCCGAGGCCTACGGCGCCTTCGTGCGCAAGCTGATCAATTGGCTGACCACCAAGACCGCCGAGGGCGACCTGTACGAGATCGACACCGCGCTGCGGCCCAACGGCAACTCGGGCCTCCTGATCACCACGTTCGCGGCTTACGAGAAATACCAGCAGGGCCGCGGCAGCAACACCGCCTGGACCTGGGAGCACCAGGCCATGACCCGGGCCCGCTTCGTCCTGGGCGAGGCCGAGATGACCGCCCCCACACTGACGCCGCCCCCCGAGGGGGCGCGAGCTGGTTTGGGGCGGCCCGGCACCAGCTCGTTGGCCCGCCGCTTCGACGCCGTGCGGGAGGCGGTGATCACGGCGCCGCGCGACGTGCAGGCCCTGCGCAGCGAGATCGTCGCCATGCGGCAGAAGGTCTGCGCCGCGCACCCGGTCAAGAGCGGCTGCTTCGACGTCAAGCACAGCCCGGGCGGCATGGTCGACGCCGAATTCGCGGTGCAGTTCCTGGTCCTGTCCGAGTCCCGGCTGCACCCGGAACTGATCCCCAACCTCGGCAACATCGCACTGCTGCAGCGCGCCGAAGCGGCGGGCCTGCTGCCGGAAGGCGTGGGCCAGGCCGCGGCCGCCGCCTACCGCGAACTGCGCCGGGTGCAGCACCAGGCCCGGCTGAACGAGCAGCCGACGCAGGTGGCGCCCGACAAGCTGCAGCCGCAGCGCCAGGCGATCGCAGCCTTGTGGACCGCCGTCTTCGGCGAGCTCAAGGCCGTCGGAATACGTCAGTAGCCCAGGGCCATCGCCGCCTGTTCACGGGTGGTAGGCTTGCGGGTTGCGCACCGCAGCAAGGCCGCAAAAAGGCCGGGGTCTGGGGTCGCGCCATCACACCCGACCAGGGAAGGACCTGTATGAACAAACTCCGTCTTGCAGCGGCGGCAGGGGCCGCGCTGTGGCTGGCCGGCTGCGCCAGCCTGCAGCCTCCAGCCTCGGTGGCGGCCGCCACGCCCGCCCAGTGGCACGCGCCGCTGCCGCACAACGGCGCCGTCACCGACCTGGCGCTGTGGTGGCAGCAGCTGAACGATCCCTTGCTGGTCGAGCTGATCGAATCGGCGCAGACGCTCAGCCCCACCGTGGCTTCGGCCCGCTCGCGCATCGAGCAGGCGCGCGCCACGCGGGTAGCGGCGGGAGCCGCGCTGCTGCCCGCGCTGGACGCCACCGCCTCGGCCAGCCGGGGCAACACCCAGCCGCCGGCGCCGCTGGCCACTATCGCCCAGGGCGGCCTGCAGGCCGCCTGGGAGATCGACGTGTTCGGCGGCCGCGGCGCCAGCGCCCGGGCGGCGCAGGCGCGGCTGCAGGGCGCCCAGGCCGGCTGGCATGACGCCCGCGTGTCGGTGGCGGCGGAAACCGCCAACACCTACCTCAACCTGCGCACCTGTGAGCGCCAGCTGGCCGTGGCGGTGAACGACGCGCGCTCGCGGGCCGAGACCGCGCGGCTGACCGACCTGAGCGCCGAAGCGGGCTTCACCGCGCCCGCCGTGGCGGCGCTGGCGCGGGCCAGTGCGGCCGAAAGCTCGGCCCGGGTGACGCAGCAGCGCGCCCAGTGCGACCTGGAGCTCAAGACCTTGGTGGCGCTGACGGCGCTGAACGAGCCGGCTTTGAAGCAAAAACTGGCCGCAGCCCAGGCGGAACCTCCGCACACTGCTCTATTTTCTGTAGCGGCTGTGCCGGCGCAGGTGCTGGCGCAGCGCCCCGACGTGTACCAGGCCGAACTGGAAGTCGCCGCCGCCAGTGCCGACGTGGGCGCGGCCCGCGCCGACCGGTACCCGCGCCTGTCGCTCTCCGGTTCGATCGCCGCCGGCACCCTGCGCACCGGCGGCGCTTCCACCGACCTGCAGACCTGGGCCATCGGTCCGCTGGCGCTGAGCCTGCCGCTGTTCGACGCCGGGCGCCGGGCCGCCAATGTCGACGCGGCGCAGGCCCGCTACGAAGAAGCCGCGGCGCTGTACCAGGCGCAGGCGCGCAACGCCGTGCGCGAGGTCGAACAGGCGCTGGTGAGCCTGGAAAGCGCCCGCGCCCGCAACGAAGACGCCCGGGTGGCCGCCGAAGGCTACCGCGCCTCCTTCGCCGCGACCGAAGCGCGCTACCGCGCCGGGCTGGCCAGCCTGGTCGAACTGGAAGACGCGCGCCGCACGGCGCTGGCCGCCGAGACCGCGCTGGTGACGCTGCAGCGCGAACGCGCGGCGGCCTGGATCGCGCTGTACCGCGCCACCGGCGGTGGCTGGACCCGGCCGCAGGCCATGACGACCGCCGCACGGCCCTGACCGGCGGCGCAGGGAGAACCAGATGAAGCTTTCCAGGAAGACACTCGGCCTGCTGGCCGCCATCGCCGTGGTCGTGCTGGTGGCGGCGGCACTGCTGCTGGGCCGCAGCCGGTCCACGCCGGCGCCCGCCCAGCCCAAGCCGGCCGCCGCCAGCAGGCCCGCGCTGACCGTCACCACCGCCATGCCCGAGCGCGCCAGTCTGCCGGTGCGGCTGGCCGCCAACGGCAACATCGCGGCCTGGCAGGAAGCCAGCGTGGGGGCGGAAGCCGGCGGCCTGCGCATCACCGAAGTGCGCGTGGGCGTGGGCGACCGCGTCGAGCGCGGCCAGGTGCTGGCGACCTTCGCCTCCGACACCCTGCGCGCCGAATCGGCGCAGGCCCGCGCCAGCCTGGCCGAGGCCGAGGCCGCGGCGGCCGAAGCCGCCGCCAACGCCGAGCGCGCCCGCAGCCTGCAGGCCACCGGCGCCTTGTCCGCTTCGCAGATCAACCAGTACCTGACCGCCGAGAAGACGGCGCAGGCGCGGGTGCAGGCCGCTCGCGCCGTGCTCCAGGCGCAGTCGGTGCGGCTGACGCAAAGCCAGGTGCTGGCGCCCGACAGCGGCATCATCTCGGCCCGCAACGCCAGCGTCGGCCAGGTGGTGGGCAACGGGGCCGAGCTGTTCCGCCTGATCCGCCAGGGCCGGCTGGAATGGCGGGCAGAAGTCACCTCCACCGAACTGGGCCGCATCGGCCCCGGCACCACGGCGCTGGTGACCGCCGCCAGCGGCGCCCGCCTGGAAGGCCGCGTGCGCACCATCGGCGCGACGGTCGATCCGCAGTCGCGCGCGGCGCTGGTGTATGTGGACCTGAAGTCCTTGCCGGGCCCCGCTTCCGGATCGGCCCGCGCCGGCATGTTCGCCCGCGGCGAGTTCGACCTCGGCGCGACGCCCGCGCTCACGGTGCCGCAGGCGGCGCTGGTCATGCGCGAGGGCTTCAGCTACGTGCTGCGCGTCAACCCGGACAACCGCGTCTCGCAGGTGAAGGTGCAGGCCGGCCGCATCGTGGGCGAGCGGGTCGAGATCACCGGCGGACTGGCGCCCGACGCGCGCATCGTGGCCACCGGCGCGGGCTTCCTCAACGACGGCGACCTGGTCCGGATTGTGGAAGCCAATCAGCCTGCAGCCCGCACCCCAGCTGCGCAAACCGCTACAAAGTAAGGAGCGTTTTCTCGATGATCAACGTCTCCTCCTGGTCGATCCGCAACCCGATTCCGGCGGTGATGCTGTTCGTACTGCTGACCTTCGGCGGCCTGCTGTCCTTCAACGCCATGAAGGTGCAGAACTTTCCGGACATCGACCTGCCGACGGTGAGCGTCACCGCGTCCTTGCCCGGCGCCGCGCCGGCGCAGCTGGAGACCGATGTCGCGCGCAAGCTGGAAGACTCGCTGGCCACGCTGCAGGGCCTCAAGCACATCTACACCAAGGTGCAGGACGGCGCCGTCACCATCACGGCCGAATTCCGGCTGGAAAAGCCGGTGCAGGAAGCGGTGGACGACGTTCGCTCGGCCGTCGCGCGCGTGCGCAGCGACCTGCCCGGCGACCTGCGCGAGCCCATCGTCACCAAGATGGACCTGGCGGGCCAGCCGGTGCTGGCCTACACGATCTCCTCAGTACCGAAGGGCTCCTCCGGATCGGGCATGGACGAGGAGGCACTGTCCTGGTTCGTGGACAACGAGGTCTCGCGCAAGCTGCTGGCGGTGCGCGGCGTGGGCGCGGTCAACCGCGTCGGCGGCGTCACGCGCGAGATCCGTGTCGCGCTCGATCCGTCCAAGCTGCAGGCGCTGGGCACCACCGCCGCGGACATCTCGCGCCAGCTGCGCCAGGTGCAGACCGAAAGCGCCGGTGGCCGCACCGACCTGGGCGGCAGCGAGCAGCCGGTGCGCACGCTGGCCACCGTGCGCACCGCGCGCGAGATCGCGCAGCTGCAGATCGCGCTGACCAACGGCCAGAGCGTCAAGCTGGAAGACGTCGCCACGGTCAGCGACACCACCGCCGAGCCGCGCGCCGCCGCTCTCCTGAATGGCAAACCGGTGGTCGGCTTCGAGGTGGCGCGCAGCAAGGGCGAGAGCGAGGTCGCCGTCGGCCAGGCCGTGCGCAAGGCGCTGGAGGAACTCAAGGCCGCGCGGCCCGACATCGAGCTGACCCAGGCCTTCGACTTCGTCACGCCGGTGGAAGAGGAATACAGCGGCTCGCTCGCGCTGCTGTACGAGGGCGCCATCCTGGCCGTGCTGGTGGTGTGGCTGTTCCTGCGCGACTGGCGCGCCACGTTCGTCACCGCGGTGGCGCTGCCGATGTCGGTGATTCCGGCGTTCCTGGGCATGTACCTGCTGGGGTTCTCCGTCAACGTGATCACGCTGCTGGCCCTGTCGCTGGTGGTCGGCATCCTGGTGGACGACGCGATCGTGGAAGTGGAGAACATCGTGCGCCACCTGCGCATGGGCAAGAGCCCCTACGAGGCGGCGATGGAAGCGGCCGACGAGATCGGCCTGGCGGTGATCGCCACCACCTTCACGCTGATCGCGGTGTTCCTGCCCACGGCCTTCATGAGCGGCATCGCAGGCAAGTTCTTCAAGCAGTTCGGCTGGACGGCCTCGCTGGCGGTGGCGGCTTCGCTGCTGGTGGCGCGGGTGCTCACGCCGATGATGGCCGCCTACATCCTCAAGCCGCTGGTCCAGGCCGAGGAGAAGGACGCGGCGTGGATGCGCGTCTACATGCGCTGCGTGAACTGGAGCATGCGGCACCGCATCGCCACCATGGTGCTGTCCACGCTGTTCTTCTTCGGCTCGATCGCGCTGATCCCGCTGCTGCCCACCGGCTTCATCCCGCCCGACGACAACTCGCAGACCCAGGTGTACCTGGAGCTGCCGCCCGGCTCGACGCTGGAGCAGACCAAGGCAGTGGCCGAGCAGGCGCGGCAGATGATCGCCGGGGTGGAGCACGTGCGCAGCGTCTACACCACCATCGGCGGCGGCAGCGCGGGAACGGACCCGTTCGCGCCCTCGGGCGCGGCCGAAGCCCGCAAGGCCACGCTCACCATCCTGCTGGCCGAACGCGGCGAGCGGCCGCGCAAGCAGCCGATCGAGAACAACATCCGCGCGGCGCTGGAGCCGCTGCCGGGCGTGCGCAGCAAGGTCGGCCTGGGGGGCTCGGGCGAGAAGTACATCCTGGTGCTCTCGGGCGAGGATCCGCAGGCGCTGCAGACCGCGGCGCTGGCCGTGGAGAAGGACCTGCGCACCATCCCCGGCCTGGGCCAGATCGCCTCCACCGCCAGCCTGATCCGGCCCGAGGTGGCGGTGCGCCCGGACTTCGCGCGGGCCGCCGACATGGGCGTGACCAGCGCCGCCATCGGCGAGACGCTGCGCATCGCCACCGCCGGCGACTACGACATCGCGCTGCCCAAGCTCAACCTCTCGCAGCGCCAGGTGCCGATCGTGGTCAAGCTGCAGGAAGACGCCCGCAAGGACCTGTCGGTGCTGGAGCGGCTGGCGGTGCCCGGCAACCGCGGCCCGGTGATGCTGGGCCAGGTGGCGACGCTGGAGCTGACCGGCGGGCCGGCCGTCATCGACCGCTACGACCGCTCGCGCAACATCAACTTCGAGATCGAGCTGTCCGGCCAGCCGCTGGGCGACGTGGCCACCGCGGTGCAGCAGCTGCCCTCGGTGAAGAACCTGCCGCCGGGCGTGTTCGTGCGCGAGGTCGGCGACGCCGAGGTGATGGGCGAGCTTTTCGCCAGCTTCGGCCTGGCCATGCTCACCGGCGTGCTGTGCATCTACATCGTGCTGGTGCTGCTGTTCAAGGACTTCCTGCATCCCATCACCATCCTGGCGGCGCTGCCGCTGTCGCTGGGCGGGGCTTTCGTGGGGCTGCTGCTGGCGCAAAAGAGCTTTTCCATGCCGTCGCTGATCGGCCTGATCATGCTGATGGGGATCGCCACCAAGAACTCCATCCTGCTGGTGGAGTACGCGATCGTGGCGCGCAACGAGCACGGCATGAGCCGCATGGACGCCCTGCTGGATGCCTGCCACAAGCGCGCCCGTCCCATCATCATGACCACCATCGCCATGGGCGCGGGCATGCTGCCGATCGCCATCGGCCTGGGCGCGGCCGACCCGAGCTTTCGCTCGCCGATGTCGATCGCGGTGATCGGCGGCCTGATCACGTCCACCGTGCTCAGCCTGCTGGTGGTGCCGGTGGTCTACACCTACGTGGACGACATCGAGCACTTCATGCGGCGCCAGGTGCAGCGGCTGCGGGGCCAGCCGGCCATCCCGAGCGAAGGACCGGCTTGAAGCCCTGGCTGGGCATTTGCGCTCTGCTGGGCGGCGGCGCAGCCGCCGTGGCCGCGGTGTCCGGTTTCGTCAGCCCCTGGTGGGCGCTGGGCACGCACACCCTGGCGTGGGACGCCAAGTACTGGCTGCAGGAGCCGTGGACGCTGTGGACCGCGGCATGGGTGCACGGCGCCGGCGGCAACCTCGCGGGCAACCTGCTGGCGCTGGTGGCGGTGGCCATCGTCGGCGCGTCCTTGCGCGTCGGCCGCAGCGCGGCCCTGGCCCTGTTCGTGGCCTGGCCGCTGGCGACGCTGGGCCTGAAGCTGTGGCCAGGCCTGGGCGGCTACCACGGCCTGGGCGGCCCCATCCACGCCGCCGTGATGGTGCTGTGGGGCCACGTCGCCTGGCGCTCGGAACTCAAGCCGCTCTCAGCCGTGCTGTTCTTCGCGATGGCGCTCAAGCTGCTGGTGGAGAAGGCCTGGCTGCAGCCGGTGGCGTTCGATCCGAGCTGGGGTTTCAACGTGATCTATGCAGCGCACCTGACGGGCGCGGCGGCCGGTGCGGTGTGTGGGCTGCTGGCCGGTGCACGCCCTGGATTCCCGCCTTCGCGGGAATGACGGAGAAAAGCGGCGTCGTCCCCGGGTTTCAACGTGATCTACGCGGCCCACCCGACGGGCGCCGTGGTCGGTGCACGCACTGGATTCCCGCCTTCGCGGGAATGACGGAGAAAGGGGTGTCATCCCCGGGTTTCAACGTGATCTATGCAGCGCACCCGACGGGCGCCGTGGTCGGTGCACGCACTGGATTCCCGCCTTCGCGGGAATGATGGAGAAAAGGGGTGTCATCCCCGGGTTTCAAGGTGATCTATGCGGCCCACCTGACGGGCGCCGTGGTCGGTGCACCCACTGGATTCCCGCCTCGCGGGCATGACGGAGAAAAGCGGCGTCTTCCCCGGGTTTCAACGTGATCTATGCGGCCCACCTGACGGGCGCCGTCGCCGGTGCACGCCCTGGATTCCCGCCTGCGCGGGAATGACGGATGAGCGTCATCCCCGCGCAGGCGGGGATCCAGGGCTTCTGATCTTGCCGACCAGCGCCGTGGTGGAGTAGCCGCTCACGAACGGGAGGGCCAGGGCTTTGCCGCCCCAGGCCTGCACCGCCGCCGTCTCGGGCAATGTCGCCATGTCGTAGTCGCCGCCCTTGACATAGACCTGCGGCTGGAGCTCGCGCAGCAGCTCCACCGGCGTGTCCTCGTCGAACCAGGTCACCAGGCTCACGGCTTCGAGCGCGGCCAGCATCACGGCCCGGTCCTGTTCGTTGTTCAAGGGGCGCTCCGGTCCCTTGCCCAGGCGGCGGGCCGAGGCATCGGTGTTGAGCGCGACGACCAGGCTCGCGCCGAGTTCGCGCGCCCGCGCCAGGTAGGTGACGTGGCCGCGGTGCAGCACGTCGAACACGCCGTTGGTGAAGACCACCGGTTGCGGCAGGGCCGCGGCGCGGGCCGCGGCTTCGCCGCGGGGAACGATCTTGGCCAGGAAAGGCGCCGCGCTCACGCCACGCCGGGCTGCGGACCCTGGGCGGCGGCCAGGGTGGCCACCAGCTCCTTGCGGTAGCGATTGAGTTCCTGCACGCTCTTGAAGCTGCGGTCCATCAGCAGGCTCATGTTGTGCAGGATGCGCTCGACCACCTTGCTTTCCCAGACCGCGTCGAAATTGATCTGCTTGTCCAGCCACTGCTCCAGCCACTCGGGGTTGGGCAGGCGGCTCTGGATGGTGTCGCGCGGGAACAGGGCCTTGTTCACGTGCAGGTTGGTCGGGTGCAGCGCCTGCGCCGTGCGGCGGGCGCTGGCCATCAGGACGCCGACCTTGGCGAAGGCGGCCTTGGCCTCGTCGCCGCACTTGTTGATGGCGCGCTTCATGTAGCGCAGGTAGGCGCCGCCGTGGCGGGCTTCGTCCTGGCTCAGGGTCTGGTAGATGTGCCTGATCACCGGCTCGGTGTGCCACTCGGCGGCGCGCCGGTACCAGTGGTTCAGGCGGATCTCGCCGCAGAAATGCAGCATCAGCGTCTCCAGCGGGGGCGCCGGCTCGAACTCGAAGCGAACGTCGTGCAGCTCCTGCTCGGTAGGCACCAGGTCCGGGCGGAAGCGCTTGAGGTATTCGATCAGCACCAGCGAGTGCTTCTGCTCCTCGAAGAACCAGATCGACATGAAGGCCGAGAAGTCGCTGTCGTCCTTGTTGTCGCGCAGGAACATCTCGGTGGCCGGCAGCGCCGACCACTCGGTGATGGCGTTCATCTTGATCGTCTGCGCCTGTTCGTCCGACAGCTGGGAGGCGTCGAACGAGGCCCAGGGAATGTCCTTGTCCATGTCCCAGCGCACGGATTCGAGTTGCTTGAACAGTTCAGGGTAGAGCATGGTGTTCTTTCGTGTCGGTCCCGATTTTAAGTGGGGCCGCGTGAAAAAGGCTTTACAGCGCCTCCACGCCGTCCAGCAGCGCCGCGGCCTGCGCCGCGATCGCGGCCCGCTCGGCCGGGCTGAGCCGCGCGAGGTTGCGCACCATGGGTGCGGTCCGGATGTTGGCGGATAGTTCCCGCTCGTGCCTGGCCAGGAAGTGCCAGTACAGCGTGGTGAACGGGCAGGCGGCGGGGCCGGTCCGCTCGGCCGGCCGGTAAGCGCAGCCGTCGCAGTAGTTGCTCATGCGGTGGATGTACTGGCCGCTGGCCAGGTAGGGCTTGCTGGTGAAGCGGCCGCCGTCCGCGTACAGCGCCATGCCGGCCGTGTTGGGCAGCTCGACCCATTCCACCGCGTCCACGTACACGGCCAGGTACCAGTCGCACACCGCCTGCGGCTCGACCCCTGCCAGAAGGCCGAACAGCCCGGTCACCATCAGCCGCTGGATGTGGTGGGCGAAGCCGTGCTCCAGCGTCTGGCCGATGGCATGGTGCAGGCAGTTCATGCGCGTCTTGCCGGTCCAGTACCAGCTGGGCAGCGGCCGATGATGGCCGAAGTGATTGGCCTGGCCCAGCTGCGGCATGTCCAGCCAGTAGACGCCGCGGATGAATTCGCGCCAGCCCAGCACCTGGCGCACGAAGCCTTCCACGCTGGCCAGCGGCAGGCCGCCCTCGCGCCAGGCCTGCTCGGCCGCGGCCAGCACCTCGCGCGGGTCCAGCAGGCGCAGGTTGAGGCTGGACGACAGCAAGGCGTGCCAGCCCCAGGGCGTGCCGGTCCACATCGCGTCCTGGAACGGGCCGAACGCCGGCAGCCGCGCGGCGACGAAGTCGTGCAGCGCCTGCAGCGCCTGCGCCCGCGTGACCGGCCAGGCGAAGCTGGCGAGCGAGCCGGGATGGCCGCCGAAGCGCTGCTCGACTTCGGCCAGCACGCCCCGGGTCACCGCGTCGGGCTCGAAGCGCAGCGGCTCGGGGATGAGGCCAGGCCCTTGCGCCGGATAGCCGCGGCGGTTGTCGGCGTCGAAGTTCCAGCGCGCGCCGGCCGGGGCGTCGCCCTCCATCAGGATGCCGTGGCGCCGCCGCATGTGGCGGTAGAAGTTTTCCATGCGCAGCTGGCGGCTGGCGCCGGCCCAGGCGGCAAAATCTTCGCGGCTGCACAGGAAATGCGTGTCGGCCTTGATCGCCAGCGGCACCCCGCAGGACGCGGCGGCGTCCTGCACCAGGGCCAGCATGCGCCACTCGCCCGGCTCGCAGGCGATGAGCATTTCGGGCTGCAGCCCATGCAGCGCCTGCGTCAGGCGCTCCGAAAACGAGAGCGTCTCCAGGTCGGCCAAGGCGATGTACAGGCAAGGCCAACCGCGGGCTTCGAGCTCGCCCCGGAAGTGCCGCATGGCCGCCAGGAAGATCGCGATGCGCGCCTTGTGGCTCCAGACCTGGGTCGCTTCGCTGGCGGCCTCGATCATCAGCACCCGGTCTCGCGCCGGGTCGAATCCTTGCAGCGCCGGGTTGTCCAGCCACAGCTGGTCGCCCAGCACCAGCACCAGGTGGCGACATCCGCCGGCGGCGCTGCCGCGTACCGCAGAAGGGGGCTTGGATCGATACGAGGTGGCCATGGTGGGTGCGCTCAGGGGTGATGCTGGATTGGACGCCGCAGCCGCGTGTTCGCTTTGCTGCAGCAGCAGTTTCGCCGAGCCTGACCGCCGCCGAGGACGCCTCCGTGAGGCGGAACATCGATCAAGCCGCTTGCCGCCGTAGTTGCACTCGCTAAACTCATCGGTAATAATGCAGACTGGTTAGTTCACGCGGCATGGCCGCAGCGCCGCATGGTCACAAAAAATTACCGAAATCCTCCCGCGTCTCTGGGAACCCTGCCGCGGCCGAACGGGTCCATGAAGGCACAAGGCCTGGCCCTTGATGACGTATTCGGTTACTGCTGCGAAGCCTTCCGGGAGCATTTAGCCCGGTTGCAATCCTGGAGCGACTCTTCTCCTCCTCCCTCCCTCCCTCCTTCGTTCCGGGGCGCTTCGCAGCATTTTTATTTCGGCCCTGACCGGGCGCCGGTGGCGGCATGAAGGTCGCCATCGTCGGCTCCGGCATCTCGGGCCTGGCCGCGGCCCACCACCTGCGCGGGCTGGCCGACCTGACGCTGTTCGAGGGGGCAAGCCACTTCGGCGGCCACACCCATACCGTGGATGTGACCTTGCCCGGAACCAGCGGGCCGGTGACCCACGGCGTCGACACCGGCTTCCTGGTGTTCAACGAGCGCACCTACCCGAACCTGATCCGCCTGCTGGCCGAGCTCGGCGTCGCCACGGCGAAATCGGACATGTCGTTCTCGGTGCAGGCGCCCGGGCTCGAGTGGAGCGGCTGCAGCCTGAACACCGTCTTCGCCCAGCGTTCCAACCTGTTGCGGCCGAAGTTCTGGCGCATGCTGCGCGACCTGCTGCGGTTCAATGAACTGGCCACGCGCATCGCGCAGGAGGGCGCCGACGCCGAACTGACCCAGCCGCTGGGCGAGTTCCTGGCGGCCCACGGCTTTTCCGCCGAGTTCCGCGACGGCTACTTCCTGCCGATGACGGCCTGCATCTGGAGCTGCCCCACCGAGCAGATGCTGCAGTTCCCGGTCAGCACCATGATCCGCTTTTGCCACAACCACGGCCTGCTGCAGGTCGCCGACCGGCCGCAGTGGTGGACCGTGACCGGCGGCGCGCGCAACTACGTGGAAAAGATCGTCGCCCACGTTCCCGACAAGCGCCTGGACACGCCGGTGCGCTCGATCCGCCGTGAACCCGGTGGCGTACGGGTGCAGACCGACGCCGGCTGGGAACGCTTCGACAAGCTGGTGCTGGCCACCCACTCCGACCAGGCCTTGAAGCTGCTGGCCGACCCTTCACCGCTCGAGCGCGAACTTCTGGGCGCGATCCGCTACCAGTCCAATCGCGCGGTGCTGCACACCGACACCTCGGTGATGCCCCGCCGGCGCGCGGCCTGGGCCGCGTGGAACTACGAGCGCGCCACGCAGGGCGCCCGCGGCGACGCGCGCGTGTGCCTGCACTACTGGCTCAACGTGCTGCAGCCGCTGCCGTGGCAGCAACCGGTGGTCGTCTCGCTGAATCCGCTGCGCGCCATCGACCGTAGACAGGTGATGGCCGAATTCGATTACGCGCATCCGGTGTTCGACCTGGATGCGATCCACGCGCAGGAGCGGCTGCCGCAGTTGCAGGGCGAGCGCCACACCTATTTCTGCGGCGCCTGGATGGGCTACGGCTTCCACGAGGACGGCCTGAAGGCGGGCCTGGCCGCGGCCCGCCTGCTGCAGCGGGAAGTCCACCTCGCGCCCACCGACCCGGCGCCGCTGCAAGCGGAGCTGGTGGCGTGACCATGAGCGGCGCCGGGCCGTCCCAAGGCGCGAAGGCCCCCCTGGGGGGCAGCGCAGTACACGCAGTGACAAGCGTGGGGGCTCACAGTGCTCCGCTCATCGGGTTCGGCCAGGTGCGCCACCAGCGGCTGCGCCCGGCGCGCAACGCGTTCGCCTACCCGACCTACTTCCTATTCCTGCCGATGCGCAGCCTGCACGCGGGCCATGCCGGCGCCCTGGCCCACAACCGGGCCGCCGCGCTGAGTTTCTGGGACCGCGACCACGGCGACGGCCGCGGCAACGCGCTGCAATGGATCGATGAACTGCTGGCCGCCCACGGCATCACCGACGCCACCGGCGAGGCCTGGCTGCATTGCTACCCGCGCGTGCTGGGCTACACCTTCAAGCCGGTGAGCTTCTGGTACTGCCACCGCGCCGACGGCACGCTGCGCGCCATCGTCGTCGAGGTGAACAACACCTTCGGCGAGCGGCACTGCTACCTGCTGGACGCCCCGGCCTGGGGCCGCGAGCTGCAGGCCAGCAAGGCCTTTCACGTGTCGCCGTTCTGCCGCGTCGAGGGCGGCTACCGCTTCCGCTTCCTGGTCACGCCCGGGCGCGCGCGCACCGTGGTGCGCATCGACTACGACGATGCCGACGGCCCGCTGATCGAAACCAGCGTCAACGGCACGCTCGAGCCCGTCACCGCGGCTTCGCTGCGGCGCGCCCTGTGGCGCCACCCGGCCATGACGCTGGGCGTGATCGCCCGCATCCACTGGCAGGCGCTGCGGCTGGCGGCCAAGCGCGTGCGCTTCTTCACCAAGCCCGCCGCGCCCGAAGCCTTCGTCACCCGGACATGAACACCACCACCGCCTCCGACTTCCTGGTTCCGGCAAGCGCGCCTGCCGCCGCCCGCAGCGCCTTGCGCCTGCTGCAGCGCCTGGCGCACGGCACGCTCACGGTGCGGCTGCCCGACGGCACGCTGCAGCGCTTCGGAACGGGGCCGGGTCCGACTGCCGCGATCACGCTGCACAACTGGAACGTCTGCAGCGCCGCCTTGCGCTCGGGCGACATCGGCTTCGCCGAGAGCTACATCGAAGGCGACTGGTCCACCCCCAGCCTCACGGCCCTGCTGGAGGTGCTGCTGCGCAACCGGCAAGCGCTGGAAGACGTGGTCTACGGCCATTGGGCCGGGCGCCTGGCGTACCGGCTCAAGCACCTGCTGAACCGCAACACGCGCGCCGGCAGCCAGAAGAACATCCACGCCCACTACGACCTGGGCAACGCGTTCTACCAGCTGTGGCTGGACCCCACCATGAACTATTCGTCGGCCTGGTTCGACGGCGACCCGGGCCAGAGCCTGGAGCAGGCGCAGCACGCCAAGGTGCGGCGGGCGCTGCGCCTGGCGGGGGTGCGGCCCGGCGACCGCGTGCTGGAGGTCGGCTGCGGCTGGGGCGCGCTGGCGGAACAGGCCGCCGGCGAGTTTGAAGCGCACATCACCGGCGTCACGCTGTCCACCGAGCAGCTCGCGTTCGCCAGGCGCCGCCTGCAGCGCCAGGGCCTGGCCGAGCGCGCCGACCTGCGGCTGCAGGACTACCGCGACATCGGAAAAGACGGCGCCGACGCGCCGTTCGACGCGATCTGTTCCATCGAGATGGTCGAGGCGGTGGGCCGGGAGTATTGGCCCGGGTACTTCGGCACCCTGCACCGCCTGCTCAAGCCGGGCGGCCGCGCCTGCATCCAGAGCATCGTCATCGACGACCGGCTGTGGGAGCGCTACATCCGCTCCAGCGACTTCATCCAGCAGTACATCTTCCCGGGCGGCTGCCTGCCGTGCCCGGCCGAGTTCCGCAAGGCGGCGCGCGCCGCCGGCTTCGAGGTGGTGGACGAGATGGGGTTCGGCGCCGACTACGCGGTCACGCTGCACCGCTGGCGCGAGGCCTTCCTGGCCGAGAAGGCGCGCGTGCTGCATCTGGGTTTCGACGAAAGGTTCATCCGCACATGGGAGTTCTATCTCGCCTACTGCGAGGCCGCGTTCGCCCAGGCGAACGTCGACGTGGTGCAGTACACGCTACAAAAAGCGTAGCGGTGCGCGCTCTTTTGGCGGGGCTGCGGGCCTTTTTGCCGCTCAAACGCCGGCGCAGGCCGGTCCGGCGCCGCTGCCGCAGGCACAAGCCGCAGGCAACGCCCGCCGGTCCATCGAGGAGATGCGCCGTGCCGGCAGCTTCGACGCAGCGCAAGCCCAGCGCTGGCAGTCGGCGCTGGCGCAGCTGCTGCCCAACGTCGAAGCCGGCGACCGGCTGCCGGGCGTGCACGACCCGGCGCGCGGCGCCCGCTTCTTCCACAACGGCAAGTCCCTGGGCGAAATGGCCGACCCGCGGTTCTCGCGGCTGTTCTTCGCCATCTGGCCGGGCCCGGCCACGTCAGAGCCCGGCCTGCGCCAGGCTTTGCTCGCGCAGCTTGCCCCATGAGCGATCACCTGCTGCCGCGCGACGGCTGGCGCTATGGCCTGCTCGGTCTGCCGCTGGCCTTCGTCGCCCTGCCGCTGTACGTGCTGGTGCCCAACCACTACGCGCGCGAAGCCGGCGTGCCGCTGGCCCTGCTGGGCACGGTGCTGCTGGGCGCGCGGCTGTTGGACGCCTTCATCGACCCGCTGATCGGCCGCTGGGTGGACCGCCTGTACCGCCGCTCCACCCACGACGTGCTGGTGTTCGGTGCCGCCAGCGGCCTGCTGCTGGCGCTGGGTTTTGCCCTGCTGTTCTTCCCGCCGGCGGGCGACCCGGTGCGGGCGGTGGCCTGGGCCGGCGCCAGCCTGGCGATCACCTATACCGGCTACAGCGGCCTGTCGGTGGCGCACCAGTCCTGGGGCGCGATGCTGGGGGGCGACGAGGCGCAGCGCAGCCGGGTCGTGGCCTGGCGCGAGGGACTGGGGCTGGTGGGCGTGCTGCTGGCTTCGGCCACGCCGCTGCTGCTGGGGCTGGACGTCACCGTGGTTCTCTTCACCGTGCTGCTGGCGGCCGGCTGGTGGGCTTGGCGCGCTGGATTGCGGCCCTTGCCCAGCGCGCACACGGTGCCGGCCTCGTTGTGGGAGCCGCTGCGGCGCCCGGCGTTCCGGCGCCTGCTGGCCGTGTTCGTCGTGAACGGCATCGCCAGCGCGGTGCCGGCCACGCTGGTGCTGTTTTTCCTGCAGGACCGCCTGCAGGTGGCCGCCAATGTGCAGCCGGTGTTCCTGGCCGCCTACTTCCTGGCCGCGGCGATTTCCATCCCCGCCTGGCTGGGGCTGGTGCGCCGCATCGGGCTGGCGCGCACCTGGCTCGCGGGCATGGCGCTCTCGGTGGCCGCCTTCCTCTGGACCCTGACCCTGGGCGCCGGCGACGCCTGGCTGTTCGTGGCGGTCTGCCTGGCTTGCGGCGTGGCGCTGGGCCCGGACCTGGCGCTGCCGGGCGCGCTGCTGGCCGGCGTCATCGCCCAGGCCGGCGACCAGGGCCGCAGCGAAGGCGCGTACTTCGGGTGGTGGAACTTCGCCACCAAGCTCAATCTCGCCCTGGCCGCCGGGCTGGCCCTGCCGCTGCTGGGGCTGGCAGGCTACGCGCCGGGCACCCGCGACGAATCCGCGCTGCAGGCTTTGTCCTGGGCGTACTGCCTGCTGCCCTGCGGCTTGAAGCTGGCCGCCGCCGGCGGCCTGTACGCGGCCTTGATCCACCGAAGGGATGCACCATGAGAAGAAGAGTCCTGCTGGGCGCCGCCGGCGATGTTTGCCGCGAGCGGGGCCTGCTGAACCAGGCCACCACGAGCGAGTTCGGCGTCGGGCCGGGGGAAGTGACGCCGTCCTTCACCAAACGATGATCAAAACCGGCCTCAGCCCGCAGGCACCGGGCCCGTCCAGCTATCAAAAGAGGAGCGCGCCCGGCTGGTTCGGCCCCCTCAACCCGCCGCTGGTGGACTGGCGCGGACGGCGTGTCTGGGTGGTCGGTGCCTCCAGCGGCATCGGCCGCGCCCTGGCGCAGGCGCTGCATGCGGCCGGCGCGCGCGTGGCGCTGTCCGCGCGCAACCGCGGCGCGCTCGCCCACTTCGCGGCCAGCCACGAAGGGGCATTGGCCCTGCCGCTGGATGCCTGCGATCCGCAGGCCGTGCACGCGGCGGCCCAGGTGCTGCTGGAGCAGGGGCCGCTGGACTGCGTGGTGTACTGCGCCGGCTACTACCGTGAGCTGCGCGCCACCGCCTTCTCGGCGGCGGAGATGCTGCGGCACCAGCAGGTGAACTACGCCGGCGCGATCCACGTGCTGGACGCGGTGCTGCCGGCCCTGCTGGCGCAGGGCCACGGCCACATCAGCCTGGTGGGCAGCGTGGCGGGCTTTCGCGGCCTGCCCAAGAGCCTGGCTTACGGGCCCACCAAGGCGGCGCTGATCAACCTGGCGCAGACGCTCTACCTGGACCTGCAGCCGCGCGGCATCGGGGTGAGCCTGGTGAACCCGGGATTCGTGGAAACGCCGCTGACGGCAGGCAACGAGTTCGAGATGCCGGCGCTGATCTCGGCGCAGCAGGCGGCCGCGGAAATCCTGCGAGGCTGGCGCAGGGGGCGCTTCGAGATCCACTTCCCCAAGCGCTTCACGTGGGGGATGAAGCTGCTGGCGCTGCTGCCGTTCCGGGTCTACCACCGGCTGGTGCGGCGGTTCACCGGCCTGTAGGCCGCCTCACGCCGGTTTGGTGTCCGCGAAGCTGGCGCGCTGCACCAGCTTCTCGGACAGCTTGGCGAGGTTGGGGTAGGGCGTGCGCCAGTCGATCTCGGGAAAGCGGAAGTCGAGGTAACCGAGCGCGCAGCCCACCGCGATGTCGGCCAGGCTGAGGTAGATGCCGGCGCAGAAGGGCTTGTCGCCCAGGCCCTGGCTCATGGCCTTGAGGCTGGCGTGCGTCTTGCCCAGCTGGCGGTCGATCCAGGCCTGGCTGCGCTGCGCCTTGCCGCGGCCGGCCCAGTTGGCTTCCAGCCGCGCCAGGATCAGCGCGTCGAGCACGCCGTCGGCCAGGGCTTCCCAGGTCTTGACCTCGGCGCGCTCGCGGCCCACGGCCGGAATCAGCTTGCCCACCGGAGACAAGGTGTCCAGGTATTCGACGATCACGCGCGAATCGAACAGCGCTTCGCCGCCTTCCATCACCAGGCAGGGCACCTTGCCCAGCGGGTTGGACTGCGAAATCGTGGTGTCACCGGCCCACACGTCCTCGCTCACGAACTGGTAGTCCAGCTTCTTCTCGGCCATGACGATGCGCACCTTGCGCACATAGGGGCTGGTGATGGCTCCGATCAATTTCATGGGGGGCTGCCTTGGAATTCGAGTTGTCGCTCGCCTTCATTCTAGGGGGAAGCCGTGGGGCCCACCCTACAATTCCGGGATGACACTCTCCACCATTTCGGCGCTGTCGCCGCTGGACGGCCGCTACGCCGGCCGGCTGGCGCCGCTGCGGCCGCTGATGAGCGAGCAGGGCTACATGCACAAGCGGGTGCAGGTCGAAGTCTGCTGGTTCATCGCGCTGTCGGACGCGGGCTTCGCCGAGTTCAAGCCGCTGTCGCCGGGCGCGCGCACCTACCTGCTGTCGCTGGTGAAGAACTTTTCCGAGGCCGACGGGCTGGCGATCAAGGAGATCGAGAAAACCACCAACCATGACGTCAAGGCGGTGGAGTACTGGATCAAGTCGAAGTTCGAGGCCCGCCCCGAACTGCGCGTGGCCGGCGAGTTCGTGCACTTCGCGTGCACCAGCGAGGACATCAACAACACCAGCCATGCGCTGCAGCTCAAGGGAGCGCGCGACCAGGTGATCCTGCCGGCGCTGGATGCCGTGGTCGCCAAGCTGCGTGAGATGGCGCATGCCCACGCGGCCGTGCCCATGCTCAGCCGCACCCACGGGCAGACCGCCAGCCCGACCACGGTGGGCAAGGAAATCGCCAACGTGGTCGTCAGGCTGGCCGCGGCGCGCGAGCGCATCGCGGGCGTGAAGCTGCTGGCCAAGATGAACGGCGCCGTGGGCAACTACAACGCGCACCTGGCGGCCTGGCCCGATGTGGACTGGGAGGCCTTCAGCCGCAAGGTGGTCGAATCGCCCGAGCCCCTGGGCCTGGGCCTCACGTTCCAGCCGTACAGCATCCAGATCGAGCCGCACGACTACATGGCCGAGCTGTTCGATGCCGTGGCGCGCGCCAACACCATCCTGGTGGACTTCTCGCGCGACGCCTGGGGCTACATCAGCCTGGGCTACTTCAAGCAGCGGCTGCGCGCAGGCGAGATCGGTTCGTCCACCATGCCGCACAAGGTCAACCCGATCGACTTCGAGAACGCCGAGGGCAACCTGGGCCTGGCCAATGCCTTGCTGCGGCACCTGGCCGAGAAGCTGCCGGTCTCGCGCTGGCAGCGCGACCTGACCGATTCCACCGTGCTGCGCAACATGGGCGTGGCCCTGGGTTATGCCGCGCTGGCCTACCACTCGCTGGGCATCGGCCTGGCCAAGCTGGAGCTGAACGAGGAGGCGCTGGCGGCCGACCTGGACGGCGCCTGGGAAGTGCTGGCCGAGCCGATCCAGACCGTGATGCGGCGCTTCGGCGTCAAGGGCGCGTACGAGAAGCTCAAGGAGGTCACGCGCGGCAAGAGCGTGCGGCCGGAAGACCTGCACGGCCTGGTGCGCTCGCTGGAGATCCCGCAGGCCGAGAAGGACCGGCTGCTGGCGATGACGCCGGCGAGCTACATCGGCAAGGCGGCCGAACTCGCGAAAAGATGTTGACCCCCACGCTCTGCGCTACGTGTCATCGCTGCCCCCCGAGGGGGCTGACCCGCCTTGGGGCGGCCCGGCGGCGGGTCGGTTGACGTGGCGCTCAAATCCACGATCTTCAAGGCCAACCTGCAGGTTGCCGACATCGACCATGGCTATTACGCCGACCACGCGCTGACGCTGGCGCGGCACCCGAGCGAGACCGACGAACGCATGATGGTGCGGCTGGTGGCGCTGGCGCGCAACGCGCATGCGCTGCAGACCGTCTGCAACGGCGATGGCACGCTAGCCTTCGGCGCCGGCCTGTCCGACCCGGAGGACCCGGATGTTTCGCTGCGCGATTTCACTGGCCGGACGCGGCTGTGGATCGAGGTCGGCCAGCCCGAAGACAAGCCGCTGGCCAAGGCCTGCTCCAAGGCGGACGAGGTGCAGGTGTACTGCTTCCACCATGCCGCCGAAGTGTGGTGGCGCGGCATCGAGAACAAGCTCACCCGGCTGGACAAGCTGCAGGTCTGGCGCATCCCGGCCGAGGCCTCGCAGGCGCTGGCGTCACTGGCCCAGCGCAGCATGCAGCTGCAGGCGACGATCCAGGAAGGATCGTTGATGCTGGGCGACGGCAGGGCGAACGTCGACATCGAGCCGGTGCGCTGGAAATAGCACCCCGTTCGGGCTGAGCTTGTCGAAGCCCTTCGACAAGCTCAGGGCGAACGGTGGCTCGGCATCGGCCGTCCGCACTGCCAGCACTGCTCGAACCCGCCTTCCACGATCTCGCCGCAGGCACAGGCCCAGCGCCGCTGCGGGGTGTGCTGCAGGTCGTGCAGCACGGCGCGGGCGGCGGCTTCCTGCGATTCGTCCATCAGCCAGATCTGGGGCAGGCACTGGTCGGGGGGCAGCTCGCCGGCAGCGGCCCCGAGGAAATAGCCCTGCATGGAAGCCGCGATGCCGCGATGGCGCAAGGCATCGACCCAGAGCGCCGCGATCGCGATGTTGGGCGCCTGGGCCAGCCGCAGCATCAGGCGGCCGTTCCGGGCGGGGCTGGCTGCGCCGGGCCTTCGGCCGCGCGCTCCGAATACCGGTTGAAGCGCCAGGCATCGCCTTGCAGCGTGATGCGGCGCCAGGTCTGGCGCTTCTGCGCCGGGCTCATCTCGGGCCAGTGCTGCACTTCCTCGAAGCTGCGCCCGCAGCCCTTGCAAACGGCGTCGCCCTGGCTGGTCGAGCAGATCGCGATGCAGGGCGTGTCGGGCGTGCTGTCGTACCAGGCCCTCCAGGCCGCGTAAGCCTTGGGTGGGAAGCCTTTTTCCTGGGCCTCGTCTTCGCGGTAGAAGACCATCAGCGCGTACACCTCGGCCAGCGCGCGCAGCTCGGGCGCCAGCGTCACCCCGTCCGGCGAGGGCTTCTTCTCGCGCCAGAAGTTGATGGCGGCCTCGATGTCGGTGATGTGGATTCCGGCCATGGGAGCGGGTCAGGGGGAGCGAATCATAGCCCCCGCCACGGGGGGCTGATAGCTCCCGCCGCGCGAGACCCCGGTGCTATGCTCATCCGCATGATCAAGCTCATTGCCAAGTGGCTGCTCAGCGCCGCGGCGCTGCTGTTCGTGGCCTACGTCTACCAGGGCGTCGAGGTCAAGAGCTTCACGGCGGCCCTGATCGCCGCCTTTGTGATCGGGCTGTTCAACACGGTGCTGCGGCCGGTGCTGGTGCTGCTGACGCTGCCGGTCACGGTGCTGACCCTGGGCCTGTTCCTGTTCGTGATCAACGCGCTGATGTTCTGGGCCGCGGCCGGCGTGCTGGACGGCTTCCACGTGCGCAATTTCGTCGCCGCGCTGGTCGGCTCGCTGATCTACTCGGTGATCGGCCTGGTGATCGAGTCAGCGCTCGAGCGCCTGTTCTCGAAGCAGTAGCTCCACCTGGCGCGCGCGGGTGTCGATGATGGACGCTTCGATGTGGTCCTGCCCGGCGCCGCCGCGGCGCACCAGGTCCTGCGCCGCCTTGAAGCGATCCGTGGCGGCGGCGTAATCCAGCCACGCCACCTGCGCCTCGGCGTCGGCCCGGATCGCCCTCAGGGTCTGCCCTTGTGCGGCGTAGGCGGCTGAAAGAAGCTGCCAGGCCGTGCCGTCGCGGCCGTTCACGGCCACCCAGGTCTGCAGGCGCTGGGCCGCGTCCGCCGGGCGCTGGGTCTGCAGCCGCGACTGCGTCCACAGCATCAGCTCGGGCCGCCCGCTGGAGGCCGCATCGATCATCGCACCCGCACGCGCGGCATCGCCCGACATCAAGGTCACTTCAGCGGCCAGCAGCCGCGCCAGGCGCGCCGTTCTGGCGTCTGCCTGCACCGCGCGCCCGAGCCGCTCGGACAGGCGCGCGGCGGCGGGGTGGTCGCGCAGGCGGGCCGCCGCCAGCGTGGCGGCATACAGCACGGAGGCCTGCCGCGCCGGAGGGGTGGCCGGGTTCAGGGCCTCGACCTCGGCCAGATGGCTGCGCAGCGCGTCCGGGCCGGCGTTGCTCAGCACCCGTGCCCGGCCCGTCATCGCGGCGTGTTCGAGATCGGGCGCGGCGGGCGTGGCCGCGCGCGGCGAGAGCTGGTTGCGCGACTGCATGTCCGCCATGCGCTCGGTGTTCATCGGGTGTGTGCGCAGGTACGGAAAGGCCCCGTTGTCGTTCAGGCGGGACGCCTGCTGCAGCTTCTCGAACATGGTGGCAAAGCCCTGCGGATCGAAGCCGGCCTGGGTGAGCACCCCGAAGCCGATGCGGTCGGCCTCGCGCTCCATGTCGCGCGAGAAATTCAGCTGGTTCTGCATGGCCATGGCCTGCCCGCCGGCGACCACCGCGTTGGCCGCGTCAGGGCTCTTGCTGGCCGCCAGCGCGCCCAGGATCATGGCGCCGATCATCCAGGGCGCCTGCTTCTTTTCCTGCGTCATCAGGCGCGAGATGTGGCGCTGGGTCACGTGGCTGAGTTCGTGGGCGAGCACCGAAGCCAGCTCATCGCGGGTGGCGGTGACGCTGACCAGGCCCAGGTGCAGCCCCAGCCAGCCGCCCGGCAACGCGAAGGCATTGATGCTGCGGTCCTTGCCCAGCAGCACCTGCCAGGCGAAGCGGTCGTCCAGTTCGGCCGACAGCTCGCCCCGCGTGCGCGCCGCCGCCAACAGCGGCTGCCACAGGGACTGCACGTACTCGGCCAGCACGGCGTCGTCGATGTAGTCCGGGTCGCGGTACAGCTCCCTGACGATGCGCTCACCAAGCTTGCGCTCGGCGGCGGCAGTCATTTCGCTGGGGTCGCCCAGGGTCGGGAGCTGGGCGGCCGCGGGCGGCAGCACCGCTGCCGCTATCAAAACAGAAGCAAGCAGCGCCCAGCCGGAGCGGGTCAGCGGCTGTTTTTGCTTGAAATGCCGCGTCAAAACGAATCCAGCGGCAGGAACGCCACGACTTCGGCCGTGGCCGGATGGAGCAGTGCGGTCCAGAACGTCTTGCGTCCGACCATCGGCAGGTACAGCGCCGCTTCAGGGCGGAGGCGGGCACCGGCAAGTGCGGCATCGATCTCCGTCGCCTGCGCGGGGAAGCGCGCTTTCAGCTGCGCCACGGGCTTGGCGGCCTGGAGGACCTTGGGTCTGGCAATCGCATAGTCTTCCCATAGATCGGGGCGGGAGGACAAGCTTACGCCCTGCAGCGCCAACATGGTTGCATCGAACTGTTCCTTGGAATCCTTGAACGCGCGCACCGCAAGCAAAGTGGGCCCGCCCAGCGGCAAGGCGTTCACCGCCGCTGGCATCTTCGGCAGCAGCTCTTCCGCCACCTCGATCCGATGGACCACCCGGAACCGGTCGATCTCGAACACCAGGTGCACCGGCCGCGCCATCGCCACGGTCCACAAGCCATACCCCAGCGCCGCCAGCTGCATCAGGGCCACCAGCGACAGGTCGGTCGCCAGTTCGCGCCTGGACTTGCGCGGATTGAAGACCGCCAGCGTGATCAGAGGGCCCAGGACCACGTCCACGGCCACCACGATCAGGAACAGTTCGCGGCCACCGGAGATTTCCCGGTACGGGTAGGGGTACCAGAGCCCGAACACCAGCAGGGCCGCGGCCAGAGCGACAGCCAGGCTGATGCCCAGGTGGATGCCGGCGGCGCGCAGCCGCCCGGTCCAGTGGATCACGGTTTTATGATCGACGAACTGCAGCATGTGTGAAGCGAGCCTATGAATCCCCTGACCCATTTTGACAGCCAGGGCCAAGCCCACATGGTAGATGTGGGCGGCAAGGCCGCCACCCATCGCATCGCGGTGGCCGAAGGTCGCATCGAGATGGCCGCGCAGACGCTGGCGCTGGTGCGATCGGGCACCGCAAAAAAAGGCGACGTGCTCGGGGTGGCCCGCATCGCAGCCATCCAGGCCGCCAAGCGGACGGCGGAACTGATTCCCTTGTGCCACCCGATCGCTTTGACCCGCGTGGCGGTGGCGTTCACGTTGGCGGACGACCCGCCGGCGGTGACCTGCCAGGTGACGACGGAAACCGTCGGGAGCACCGGGGTGGAGATGGAGGCGCTGACCGCGGTGCAGGTCGGCCTGCTGACGATCTACGACATGTGCAAGGCCGCGGACCGGGGCATGACCATGACCGGGGTGCGCTTGCTGGAAAAGCACGGCGGCAAGTCCGGGACCTTCATGGCCCAGCCGGCTTAGCGCCGGCGGCCCAGCGCTCGTACTCCTGCGCGAAAGCGGCCTGGTAGCGGCGGGCGTGCCACAGCGCCTCGTCGTCGCGGCCCAGCAGCATGGCGCTTTCGATCAGCTTTTCGACCACGCGCGGCTCGGGCGAGTAGTGCAGCATCCGCTCGGCCAGTTCATGGACCCGCGCCGATGAAGCGCGGCTGAGCGGCGTGGTGATCAGTTCGGCGAACTGCAGCTGGTCCTGGAAAAGCAAGGGCTTGCCCAGCGGCGTGATCGGGTCGGCGCGGAATGCGGCCCGGCGCTCCTGCGGCGGGCGGTAGGCTTCGCTGACCAGGTCGTAGCTCCGGTAGGCATATGCGAGCATCACCATGAGCACTGCGGCCGCAGCGGCGAACACCCGTTGCGTGGCGGGCGGCACCCGCAGCCGCGGCAGCAGCAGCCATGCCGCCAGTACCACGGCCAGCTGGAACGGGCCATACCAGAGCGGGTATTCCAGCAGGCTGTGCAGGCCGATCATGGCCAGGACCGCCCAGGCCAGCAGGCGTTGCGGCTGGCGCTCGGCCCACGGCCGCAGCCTGACCACCCCCCAGAGCAGCGCCAGGCAGGCGCCCAGCGCCAGCGGCAGCCCGAATTCGACCGCCAGGTGCAGCGGGAGGTTGTGGGCGTTGTCCAGGATGTCGCAGAACCGCGCGCCGGGGTAGAGCGTCGTGAAGTGGGCGAAATCCAGCTCGCCCGCTCCCCAGCCGGCCCAGGGTTTCTGCGCGACCAGGTGCAGCACGTTGGACCAGAGGACGGCGCGGCTGCTGCAGCCCAGGTCATGGCCCACACGCCCGAACAAGCTGGCCGGCATGACGCCTTGCGTGGCGTGCAGCAGCCAGGGCAGCAACAGCGCGGCCGCGAGGTAGGCCGAGAACGCAGTCGCCCAGAGCCGCCACAGGGCGGGACGAGCGGCGAGCGGCCAGGCGAGGATCAGCAAGGGCACGATCGACCACTGCACCAGGCCCGTCCTGGAGACCGAGACGGCGTTGCCCAAGGCAAGCAGCACCACCCACGCATGGTTGCGGATGCTGGCCTTGGCCGAGTGGAACCACAAGGCGGACAGCAGGCCCAGGCTGGTCAAGGTGGCCAATTGGTTGCGCTGGCGCAGGTTGCCGAACGCTTCGCCTGCCGCGGCGCCGGCGGCCAGTGGCAGTTCCGAGGCCAGCCCGAACCATTGGACGAGCCCGATGGCGGCATTGGCGCAGGCCGCAGCCAGCCAGGCGGCGGGCAGGACCTGATGGACGGGTTTGTCGCGGCCGGCGGCGCCGACAAGAATCACGGACGCAAGCGCGATGCAAGCCCAGGAGACCAACAGCGGCACCACGTTCGGCGAGGGGCCGGGCGTCCAAGCCCACAGCCACGGCAAGACAAGGAGGGCGAACAAGGCTGCATCGCGCGCACAGGCGCTTCGCAGGGGAAGGGCCACGCGATCGCCCCGATTAAACTGGCTGAGGAATGGCACAAGTCGACGAAAGATTTTTCGATGTGGACCGGCACGGGAGCCTTCGAGTCCCCGGTGTGATGTGGATTGCGTTCACGTTCCTCGCCCGGCACCTGATCCTGGTTGCCATTGTGTTCGCAATGGCCAAGCGCTCCCCTGAAATCGTGCGCCTGCTGGGCCAAGGGTTTGCCTGGCTCGTGCTGCCGCTGGAAATCCCGGTGATCCTGCTGATGCTGGCGGGTGCCAACCGCTCGCCGCAGGCCGGCCGGTGGCTGCGAGCCCTCTGGGCGCGCGGCCGCGCCATCGTCCTGGGAACGGTGGCCCTGCACCTGGTGTGGGCCTTGTGGGCGCTGTCGATCAGCGACGTTTGGCGTCCCTGGCCGGAACTTTTTCTCGCGAGCTGCACCTTGATCGATCTTGCCATTGCATATGCCGTGTTCAAGGATGACTATTACAGGCAGCTGTTCGCCGATTTCCCGGCCCACTCTCCCACATGATCCGCATCTTCATTGGCTTCGACCCCCGCGAGACCGTGGCCTGGCACGTGCTGACGCACAGCATCATGGCCAGGTCGTCGCAACCGGTGAGCTTTGTGCCGCTGGCTTTGGACAACCTGCGCGAGGTGTTCCGGCGGGAGCGTGATCCGCTGCAGTCGACGGACTTCGCGTTCTCGCGGTTCCTGACGCCCTATCTGAGCGGCTTCGAAGGCTGGTCGCTGTTCATGGACTGCGACATGCTGGTGCAGGACGACATCGCCAAGTTGTGGGCGCTGCGTGACGACCGTTATGCCGTGATGTGCGTCAAGCATGACCACCAGCCGCGCGAGCAGACGAAGTTCCTCAACGCCAAGCAGACGGCGTATCCGAAGAAAAACTGGTCCAGCGTGATGCTGTTCAACAATGCCAGGTGCCGGGCGCTGACGCCGGAGTTCGTGAATACAGCGACGGGGCTGCAGTTGCATCAGTTCAAGTGGGTGGAGGAGGAAGAGCTGATCGGCAGCCTTCCGGCGAGGTGGAACCACCTGGTGGGCTACGACGAGCGCCACGAACGCGTTGCCGTGGCGCACTTCACACTGGGGGGGCCTTATTTCGCGAAGTACGAGGGCTCAGACTACAGTGCCGAGTGGTTCACCGAACGCTCGCGCATGCTGCGCGTGGATGGCTAGCCTTAGGGCCCGAGCTGCAGTCAATGTCCATCGTCCAATCCCTCCAAGATCGCCTGCTGGCGCGAGCAGCCCGCTTGACGGCGCAGGTGGCCGCAACTCCGGCTGCACCACCGGTCGCTCCCGGTCTCCTAGCCGTCGAAGCCCAGGCTTTCGAGGCCGCGCTCGCCGCTTTTACAAGAGGGGATCTGTCGGTAGCGCTGGGCCTGCTCCAGCCGGTGATCGGCGCCGCACGCCGGGCGGAAACGCTGGCTCTGCATGCGCACCTGATGCTGACGCAAGGGTTGCCCCAGGAAGCCAGGGCCGGATTCGAGCGAGCCCTGGCGCTGGAGCCCGGTAACGTCTCGGCACTCGATGGACTGGCTGCGTTGTTGCTGGCGCAAGGCGAGCACGGCGTGGAACTGCGCCTCCGGATCCAACGACTGGTGGTACCCGCAAGCTTTGGGCCGCGCGAGGCCATCGCCGCCATTGCCGCGCTTGCGCGCGCGACGCGCAGTGGGGGGGAAATGACGGATGGCGATCTGGAGTTGATCACCCGCCAATTCGACAGGGTCATCGCCCAGGCGTCTGTCCAAGAGCGAAGCGAATTTGCAGAATGGCTTTTCGCGCTCAAACCCGGCCAGGGGCGAGCACGCAGCCTGATAGAGCAAACGATCATCCAGGACGTGGCTTGGGGAACGCGCCTGCTGGGCTTTGTGACCCAGGCCGACGTCCCGCGCAAGCACATGCTGCGGTTGCACGAAGCGGGCGACGAAGGGCTTGCCGGTGTTCCCCTTCGCGTTGCGGAACTGGCGGATGCTGCGGTGCTGGCCGATTTTCAATGGAGCCCTTGGTTGCCCTTGCACGGGAAGGTGGTCCGAGGCTATGCGACCCGCCGCGGGCTGACGGCCCGGCAAAAACCGGGGTCGACACTGCTGATGCAGAACAGCACCCAGCTGTTGGCTCGACTACCCATCGGGGAGCACCGCAGGGTTGAAGGTCCAGCCATCCTGGTTGGCGGCGCAGAGAACCACTATCAATTTGTGGTCGAACACCTCAGCCGGGTCGCCGTCTTGGAAAAGCTGGGATTTCCTGTCGCAGACACGCAGTGGGTCGTCGACAAATCCATGCTCCCGTACCACCGAGAATATTTCGAGCTGCTGGGGATCCCATCCGAGCGGCTGTTGCCGGCGAGCGCAGGGGACCTGCTGACCTTTGCCCATCTGATCGCGGCGGTCCCGCTGGGCCGAGGCCCCCGGATGGTCAGCACATGGATGCCTGCCTGGACGCGCAAGGAGCTGGTCGCCAAGGCTGGCGCTTCGCTGGAGCGGCAACCGTCGCGGCGTATCTACCTGACCCCGGCCGACGGCCGCGCGCAGGTGGCAAATGATGATGAACTGGCAGCGGCGCTGGCTTCCCGCGGGTTCGAGCATGTCCGTGAAAAAGACTTCAGCGTGGCCGCCTTGATCTCCCTATTTGCTCAGGCCTGTGAACTTGTGTCTCCTCTAAGCCCTGCGCTGACGTACATGCTATACATGCCTGCGGGGGGTACGGTCACGGCCCTTTACAACAGCCACTTGCCCGCTACCAGCGATCGCCTGGAAATCGACTACCTTGCGACGGCGTGCGGTCACCGAATGCGAGCCGTTCCCGGCGAGCCGGCAAGCGGTGACGCAAGTTCACCGGACGAGTCCTTCAAAGTGGACGGGGCCAAGGTGTTTGCGCACGAATGACAGAATTGACACAGACAAGGAGCACTGCCATGGATGCATACCAGACCGTTGAAGCTTGTCGCATGGGCGGCGGTTCGCATCTGGTGACAGTGCTGGACCTCGGCATGCAATCTCTGACCGGGGTGTTCCCAAAGACGTCCGATGAGCCGGTGGGTCAAGGGCCACTGGAGCTTGTATGGTCGCCTTCGAGCGGGCTGCTCCAGCTCAAGCACTCATTCAAGCCCAGCGAGATGTACGGGGACAATTACGGTTACCGCTCGGGCCTGAACCAGTCGATGATCGACCACCTGTCGCACAAGGTGCGCCAGCTGGAGCGGCATACACCGCTGCAGCCGGGTGACACTGTTCTCGACATCGGCAGCAACGACGGCACGCTGCTCAAGGCCTACGGCACTTCCGGTATCGAGCGCATCGGCATCGACCCAACCGGCGCGAAATTCAAGGAGTTCTACCCGCCCGAAGTTAAGCTGGTACCTGATTTCTTCAGCGCCAGGGCCTACTGGCGGACAGCCGCGCGGCCGGCCAGGATCGTGACCTCAATCGCGATGTTCTACGACCTGGACCAACCCATTGAGTTCGCCCGGGAAGTGGCTTCCGTGCTGGCAGACGATGGCATCTGGCACTTCGAGCAAAGCTACATGCCTTCGATGCTGCGCACGAATTCGTACGACACCATTTGCCACGAGCACCTAGAGTACTACTCGCTACAGGCCGTGATCCGCATCCTGGCCGCGGCCGACATGGTGGTGGCCGACGTCGCGATGAACAACGTTAACGGAGGCAGCTTCGCGGTGACTGCTGTCAAGGCTGAGCAGCGGTCGGTCCGGATCAACCGGCCCGTGATCGACTGGATGCTCGACCAAGAGACGCGGATGGGGCTGGGCACGCCCAAGCCTTTCCGAGACTTCGAGGAGCGGGTGTTCCGCCACCGCGAAGACCTGATTCGGCTGATCCGCTCCCTGACTGCCGATGGCAAGAAGGTTCTGGGCTACGGCGCGTCGACCAAAGGCAACGTGGTACTTCAGTTCTGCGGACTCGGCCCGTCCGAGATCCCCGCCATCGCCGAAGTAAACCCCGACAAGTTCGGGCGGGTGACCCCAGGCAGCCGAATCCCCATCGTCTCCGAAGTCGAGGCGAAAGCCATGAAGCCCGACTATTTCCTGGTCCTGCCATGGCACTTCAAGGACGGCATTCTCCGCAGGGAAAAGGAATACCTGGCCGGCGGCGGGAAATTCATCTTTCCCTTCCCTGAAATCGAGATCGTTTGAAAAGCGATTCAGCCATGACCCAGCTCAGCGACCACGAGTACAGCATCTTCAGCCAAAACGGCGAGGATGGCATCATTTGCTTCCTGTCGGGTGGCTTGGCGGACAATCGCCGTCGCTTCATCGAGATCGGCACCTCCGACGGCGGACAGAACAACAGCATGTATCTGATCAAGCGCGGGTGGTCGGGGCTGGGGCTGGAAATGGACCCGAACAACATCAAGCGCTACCTGCAGCGCCTGAGTGGGTCGCCGCAGCTGGCGGCCCGGGTCCAGCTCGGCGTGATGAAGGTCGGCTGGGACAACTGCGCGTGGATCATCGAGGAGTACGGTGAGAAGGCGCCGGATTTTTTCTCGCTGGACATCGATAGCGTCGACTACTACGTGGCCTACCGTCTCATGAAGCTTGGCTTCGCGCCGGCCATTGTCTGCGTCGAGTACAACGCATTCCTTGGCCACCAACCGGTCACGGTGATGTACGACCCCGACTTTTCCCGGCGCCGCTACGACCCCGAACGTGGGCTGTACTTCGGCGCCTCGGCCAGTGCGTGGCGGCACCTTTTCACTCAATACGGATACCGGTTCTGCGGCGTCGACAATGCGGGCGTCAACGCATTCTTTTGCCTCCCCGAGCGGTTCAAGCCCGGCTTCCTTGACTCTGTCTCCGGCGCCGAGCATGCCTACACGCGAGTGTTCACGGACAAGTACAAGTTGCCTGGCGAACAGCTAGAGCGCGAACTGCTCGCGCGCCCGGCCCTTGTGTTCGTTGATGTCTCGCAAGAGAACGTGGAGGATGTGGTCGACGATTGCGAGCGTCCGCCGGGTGATGCCCCCGTGATCTATTCCGCACAGCCAGCGCCGGCTGTCCCGGCCTCGTCAGCGCTACCCGCCGTCTCATCGCCTAGGATAGCGAGCGCAGCTGCCAGGAAGCCAACCTACGATGCAGCCGCTACCTTTCATGCGGAGGGCTACGAGCGGTTCGGCCGCCAGTTCATGGCCTCCTTCGAGCAGCACTGGCCGCAGGGTACCCGGCTGCGGGTATTTGCTGAAGGCTGCCAGCCACCAAGTACAGATCGCGTGATCGTTCGGGATCTTCATGAAGACGCGAAGGACCTCGTTGCCTTCAAGCAGCGCCACGCCAACAACCCGGGTGCGCATGGGAGGTTCGGAGAGACGTACCAGTACATGCTCGACGCCATCCGCTGGAGCCACCGGATCTTTGCACTGCGCGAGGCGGCAGAGCGCAGCGATGCCGACTACCTGATCAACATCGATGCAGACATACTGTGCTTTCAGGACATGCCCTTGGAATTCTTGGTGAACCTGATGCCCGAGGGCGCCGACATCGGGTTCATGCCGCGCAAGAGCATGTACTCTGAGTGCAGCTTCGTGCTGTACAAGCTCCGCAACCCTTTGGTGCGGGACTTCATCCGCAGGCACGCCGACTACTACACCAAGGACAAGATATTCACGCTGGCGCGTTGGACCGACTGCCACGCCTTCGACTTCATGGTGGCCGAGCATCGCCAGCGCGGCGACCTGAAGTTCCACAACATCAATGCGGGAGTCCCGGACTCGATGCACCCGTTCGTGAACGGGCCGCTGGGCCGCTACATGGACCACCTAAAAGGCGGTCGCAAGGAAGAAGGGCGTTCCCGGGACAGCGATCTGGTGGTCAAAAGGGATGAGCCTTACTGGAAGAAGCGCAACCCCGCGTGAGGGGCGCTACTTCGCCCGCGTCAGGTACACGACCACGGCCTCCGTCGCAAAATCGATAAATTCTTTCGAGTAGCCCAACTCGGTCAGCGACCAGCGAAATTCGTTGCCCAAGCGCGCCTGCCCCAGCCACCCAAGTTTTTGCTCGACCTTGAAGTCGACTGCCTGCTTGCAGGTCTCCTCCACGATTCGAGTCAGTCGGTTGACTGAGGGCCTGCGGCCGGGCTCACAGTCGAGGGCTGGCGGATACCGCTTAGCCAGCTTGCCCGCAAGGTCGGCGGCGAATGTCTTCACCGTCGATAATTTGGAACCCCGAAGAAACGCATTGAAGATCATAGGCAATGAAAAAAGGGCCCAAGGGCCCCTTTATGGTACCGCCACCACGCTCAAGCGCCGCGGCAGGATGCAGGTGCGTACTTCGCAATGCTGGAGTTGCAGACCCAGTTCACGGTCTGACCGGTCCACGACGGTGTCAGAGTAACGACGAACGCGTTCGTACCCAGAGCCGCTGCAGCACTGACCACGATGGTCCCGTTCGCAGCCACACTGCCATCAGCAACGAACTTGGACGAATTGATCGCGATGCCCGTGATCAAAGTACATGAATTGTTCTGCTGGCAGACCTCCGTAACGGCGGTGCGTGCCCCAGACGCCGCCAGCAGGACTTCGGAAGCCCGGGCCCGGATGGTGTAGTCTTGATAGGCCGGAAGGGCGACCGCCGCCAAAATGCCGATGATCGCGACCACGATCATCAGTTCGATAAGGGTAAAACCCCTTTGTAACGACTTCATTGGATCTCCTTGAGCTGTTTATGCCTCTCGGCACGGATGAGTCAGCAAAAAACGCGCCTGCTCATCCTTTCCGATTGCGGATAAGAAAGAATTCGTTTCAGGGGAGATCTTCCGGTTACGGGGACAAATACGTCGACATTTTTGTCAGTGACTGCCGGACCACGCCAGCCCAGTCGCCAAATGATGGCTGACGCAAGACGGCAACTGACCGGTACCAAGGCATCCGTTCGCCTTGGATTCCGTAGCGCCACTCCGGTACTTCGGGAGCGAGCACAAGGGTCGGAATGCCCAGCGCGCCGGCATAGTGCACCGTGGTATTGCAAACCGTCACGACCAGGCTCAACGCACTGATCAGCGCCGAAAACTCGTCCAGGTCGGTGATGGCTTCGCTCCAGTGATGCAGGGGTGCGCCTCGCGCCTTGAACTCGGAAAGCTCCCGGTCGACTTTCCCGTACTGGAGGCTGACCCAGGTTCCAGGCGTTTGCTTGACCAGCGGTACTAAGTCCGTCGGTTGCGCCGTGCGCAGAACAGTTCGGGTGACGGCCGTTCCGCCTCGCCACGTCAGGCCGATCCACGGGGCGGGTCCGACTTCCTCAAGCCTCTCGCGCCAGTATGCGACACGCTCGGGCTTGGCTTTTAGGAAAGGGCGGCCAGGGAAGCTTTCGACGCTGCGCCTAAAGAATCGCGGAAGGTCCCCGAGTGGAACGTAGTAGTGCGTTTCGCCCAACTCCGTAACCCAACCGAGGTCTCGCTTCTGCTTGGTGGGGACCACCTCGCACTCCGGAAACGATCGGGCAAGGGTAGGAGCCACACGGTCAATGGCCTCAACCACGAGTTTTCGCGGACCTAGCGCCAGCAGATCGGGAATACAGGAGGCAAACATAACTTGGTCGCCTAGGCCTTGTTCCGCAAGCACTACAACGGATTTGCCCTTGAGGTCTTCGCCCGCCCACTTCTGAAAAGGCAAGACCCGAAAATTCTTGGTGAAGCTCAGACCTCTGTACTCATAGTCGTCCCAGCCCCCCGCGAACTCGTGCCGAAGCAGCTGTATCTCCGCTCGCTGGAGCCGGAGGTTCGGCTCGGCCGGGTATACGGCGATGACCTCTTGAAGCAGTGCCAAAGCATCATCCAGGCGCTGGAGCGCAATCAGGGCGACCGACCAGCCACCGAGCGCGGCAGAAAGAGGCGAAAGCCCGTCGGCCGTAAGCGCCTCGAACATTTGCGACGCCTCTTCATACTGGCAAGACATCACCAAAGACGATGCAAGCTGCTTTCGGATCGACTGCGTCCGGTCTTCCAGCGGGATTCGCTTGAGCATTTCGACTGATTGGTCGTACTTCTCCTGCGAGTGCAGCGCCTGGGCGAGGTAGCCTAAGCTCTCGATTCTGCCGTCCCCGTCGACCACCGGCCTCAAGCATGCCTCGGCCTGCGCGTAATGCCCCAACCTCAAATGCACTTCACCGAGCGCTGCAAGAACGTTCAGATCTCCAGGATGGTTCAGCAGGAAGGTCTCTAGAAAATGGACCGCGCTTTCGGAGTCCCCATTGCGTTCGTACAAGACCGCAACTTTGCGGGCGAGCTCGGAGCTGTCCTCCCATTCGCTCGCGATGGCTTCCGCCTGGCGCATGGCTTCGTCTTGGAGCCCAGCTTGGAGTAACGTGGTGACCTGTTCCCACGACTTCCCCCATGGGGTTCCATCTTCGGTCTCAACTTCAGCAGCGGAGGCGACCGGAATCTGCCAAGTGCCACCAAGATCCCTGACTTCTTCGTTTAACCTGTGAAGGTTCTCTTGTGCAAGCTGGAAGTCCGATTGAATGGCAAGTGCGCGATTGAAGCAGCTCAGAGCCTCTCCGAACTGCCCTTTGGCCCGAAGAACGATGCCTAGATTGTTCCAGCTCGATTTGTCCTTCGGGTCCAGCTGCAAGGCTTGCCGCAGGGGGATCTCGGCCAGCGCATAGTTGCCGAGCTGAAGTTGACACAGACCTAGTTGGGCAAGGTATCTTGGTTCGTTGGGTCCGCCCCCCCGCGCAAACTGGGCATGCTGCGCAGCGGTCTTGACTTGACCGGCTTCCAGCAACACCAGTGACAGGCCATAGTGCGCCTCGGGAAACCCCGGCTGGGTTGCGAGCGCTTTCCTGAACAGTTCCTCGGCTGCCGCGTCATGGCCTTGCCGAAATGCCAGCTCCGCCAGCAAGCAAAGCCGCGTTTCCTCCCGACGCGGCGTCTTCGAATGAAGCGCGGAAGCAGCAACGGCGGCGCGCTCAAATTGTTGCGCCGCGATCAATAGTCGAACCTCGTCTACGGTCCAGGCACGCTTGACGCCGGCAAAGCCGGACAGGAACTTGCGAAGCATCTTTTGGCGGAGGCGTCAGGTACCTACTTGATGCAGACCGACCGGACCTGCTTCAGGTCCGTCATCCCCAGCATGATCTTCTCCATGCCGTCCATCTTGAGGGTTCGCATTCCTATCTCGACCGAGGCGGCAAAAAGTTCGGCAACCCGCGCCCGCTCCTGGATCAACTTCTTCACGGCGTCGTCCGCAACCAGCAACTCGTGCAATCCAAGCCGTCCCTTGTAGCCGGTCTTGTTACATTTATCGCAGCCATTGGCTTTGTAGAACTTCAGCCGGCCTTCGTGGCCGTACATCTTGACCCAGCTCTCGTACAGCTTCTTGGCTTCGCCGGCGTAGTCGGCCTTCCAGGCCTTGCTGTGGCGCAGTTCCTCGGCGTATTCGGCCAGGAAGGTCTTGACTTCTTCCTGGTCCGGAAAGTATTCGGTCTTGCAATCGCAAAGTTTCTTGGCCAGCCGCTGCGCCAGCACGCCAAGCAGCGCGTCGGCGAAGTTGAACGGGTCCATGCCCATGTCCAGCAGGCGGATGATCGACTCCGGGGCCGAGTTGGTGTGCAGCGTGGAAAACACCAGGTGGCCCGTCAGGGAAGCCTCGACCCCCATCGAAACCGTCTCCTTGTCCCGGGACTCGCCGACCATGATGATGTCCGGGTCGGCGCGCAGGAAAGCGCGCATCACCAGCGCGAAGTCGATGCCGGCCTTCTTGTTCACCTGGACCTGCCGCAGCCCTTTCTGGGTGATTTCCACCGGGTCCTCCGCCGTCCAGATCTTGGTGTCGGGCGTGTTGAGGAACTTCAGGATCGAGTGCAGCGTGGTGGTCTTGCCCGAGCCGGTAGGGCCACACACATAGAACAGCCCGTAGGGCTTGCTGACGGTTTTTTCCAGCCGCTCCTTGTTGTGCGGCGTCAGGCCGAGCTTTTCCAGTGGGATCGGCTCGCCGGCGGCCAGGATGCGCATGACCACGTCCTCGACGCCGCCGGCAGAGGGGATGGTGGCCACCCGCAGTTCGATGTCCAGAGGCCCGAACTTCTTGAACTTGATCTTGCCGTCCTGCGGCTTGCGCTTTTCCGAGATGTCGAGGTCGCACATGATCTTCAGCCGGGTGACCATCGCCTGGCGGAAGTGCGCCGGCACCTCGATGTAGGGCACCAGGCCGCCGTCGATCCTGAACCGGATGCCGGTCTTGGCTTTTCCGGGAAGCGGTTCGATGTGGATGTCCGATGCGCGCTGGTGGTAGGCATCGACTATCACCTTGTTGACGAACTTGACCAGTTCGTTGTCGGCTGCGGCGGACTCCAGCGAGCTGTCTTCGCCGCCGTCATCGTCGATCGGCGCGTTCAGGTCCGCCAGCAATTCGTCGATCGAGGCGCCTTCGCCCGGCCCGTACAACTGGGCGACCGTTTCGTCGAACTCGGTTTGCGTGGTGACCCGGTAGGCAAACTTGCTGAACCGCGGAAACACCTGCGGCACGATGCGCGAGCCTCGCACCGCTTCCGGGTCCATGCACATGATGACCATCCCCTCAGGCGACTCCTCGAGCGGGATCCAGCCCTGCTCCTCGACGAATTCGCGCTTGAGGGGTCCCTGCAGCGCCTCGGCACGGATGCGGCCTGAGTTGAACGGCTCATAGGGAACGCCGAAGAACCTGGACAGCGAAGGGCCGATCTGCGAGGGCCTGATCTGGAAATCCGCCATGAGGACGTGCTCGACGGGATTTGCCTGCTCGCGGGCCTTCTGGATGCACTGCTGCAGCTCCTCGGCCGTGAGCACGCCAGCGGCAACCAGGCCGTCGTACTTGGTCGCGCGGCGGCGCTGGCTCTCCTCGGCCCTCTGCATGCGCTGGCGGATGGCCGTGGCCAGGGTCTTGCACAGCTGGGTGGCCCCCTCGATCTCGAGTTCGGCAAAAGGCTGGTCGCTTTTGTTGTTGATGACCTGCAGCACGCCGTGCAAGGTCTCTCCGTCCAGGATCGGCACCACCAGCATCTGCTTGGTCCGGTAGCCGGAGCGCTTGTCGACCTCCTTGAGGAAGCTCAGGGTCGGGTGGATCCGCCGCAGCGACTCTTCGTCGTACACATCGGCGATGTTGGCCATCTGCTTGCTGAAGGCCACGTAGCCGGCGATGCTCTGGGCGCTGATGGGAAGCTTCAGGTCCCGGCTGGTGTTCAGGCCGGTCTTGACCTTGGAGACGATGGACCCACGGTCTTCGCTGACCGCATACAAGGTCAGCCGGTCGGCGTTGAACAGCTTGCAGATGTCCTGGCTGGCCTCCAGCATGATCTGGTCGACGTTTTCCGTCTCGTGGATCTTGGTGGTCACCAGCTGCAGCTGCCTGAAGAACAGGGCCTCGAACGACACGCCCCGCTTTTCAGGCGGCAGCATCTGCGAATCGAAGAACGCCTGCGAGTCGCGCTCCGGCCTGAGCACCGCGCTCATAGCTCGAACTCCTGTCCGGCATGCAGCCAACGAATGTCGTGCACCACGTTCGGGCCGAACGGCCGCGTCTGGTCGAACTTCTGGATCTCCGTCATGATCAGCTCGGTTTCGGCCGGCTTGGTGTGCGTGATGAAGATCGGGAAGGTCTTGCCCTTGTCGATGCAATCGAGCTCCTCGGCAAGCGCGTGGGGCGACAGGTGGAGGCTGCGCCTGGCGAGATCCTTCTCGCGATTGCTGAAAGCCGTCTCGATGACCAGGGCCGCCACTTCCATCTGGTTCAGGCGGCGCCAGAAGGCGGGATTGCGTTCAGTGTCCCCGGTGAACACCCAGCACCCTTTTCCCACGTCGACCGCGTAGCCCACGGCAGGCACCGTGTGGACCGCGGGCAGCACCTCGATGCGCTTGCCCGTGATGTCCAGGATCTGGCCGACCTGGACCTCATGAAAACTGATGAACGGCGCGTCAGGCGTGGGGATGCGGCTGAAGTCCGGCCAGATTACGTTGTTGAAGATGTGCGCCTTCAGCGCGGCGATGGTTCCGGGCAGCGCCAGCACCTTGATCGGCTTGGTGATCTGCGAGGCGATCGCATCGATCATCAGCGGCAATGCCGCCACGTGGTCCAGGTGCGAATGCGTCAGCAGGACGTGGCTGATGCCCTTCATCTCCTGGAGCGTCAGGTCACCCACCCCCGTGCCGGCATCCACGAGCGTGTCCCCGCCGATCAGGAAGGAGGTCGTGCGGCACTCCTTCGAGATCGCCCCGGAACAACCCAGCACGCGCACCTTCATCTCAGCTCCCGCCGAGCCGCTTCAAGGAGGCCAAGGCCCCCCCGGGGGGCAGCGAACGCATGTGAGCGTGGGGGCTCATATTTCCCTTACTTGGTTTCAAAGTTGGTTGCGCCGTCCCATTCGGGATCGAAGGGCAACAGCTTCATTGAGGCTACACGCTCGGAATACAGCTCGTAAAGGTATTTTTTGGCGTTCATCCGCTGCAGGTTCAGGAGCAGCACATCGCACCGATCCCACTCCTGCGCACGATACGCCTTGAGGAACGCGCCCCAAATCTTGAGTTCCTCGGCCTGTGCCTTTTCCAGCCGGTCTGCCGGCGCAAGCGGCCAGAAGATCCCGACCGCCTGCTCCTTGCCTTTCACCCGCACCCGGTCCAGCTCCTGCCAGGCGAAGTCCGGAGCGAGCCTGCGCGAGGTCTCGCTGACCACGATGTCGACACCGTAAGCCTTGGACAGGCCTTCCAGCCTGGAGCCGAGGTTCACGGAATCGCCGATCACGGTGTAGCTGCGGCGGATGTCCGAGCCCATGTCACCCACGCACATCGGTCCGGTGTTGATGCCGATCCCGATGCCGATTTCAGGAATGCCCTTGGCCCGGTGCTCCTCGTTGATCTTGCGTACGGCGCCGGCCATTTCCATCGCGCTCTTGACGGCCAGATGAGCGTGCTGCGGGGTGTCCACCGGCGCGCCCCAGAAGGCCATGACGCAGTCGCCCATGTATTTGTCGATGGTGCCCCGATTGCTCCGTATCAGGTCGGTCAGGCGATTGAAGACGGAATTCAGAAGCTCCTGCAGCTGGGTCGGCTCCATCTGCTCGGACATCTTGGTGAAGCCGCGCATGTCGCAGAACATCACCGTCAGCTCCTTGCTGGTCGCCTTCATGCTGTAGCTGTCAGGGTCCTTCACCATCTCGTCCACCAGTTCGGGCGGCACGTAGGTGCCGAACAGGTTGGCGAGTTCGCGCTTGCTGCGGCTTTCCACGAAATAACCGTAGCTCATGTTCAAGGCGAACGCGGTTACCGCCATCGCCAGCGCCGCGCCCAGCGGCAGGACCAGCCCGGCCGAGTGGTACAGCCAGAAGTTCAGTCCGACGAGCGCCACCATCACCGCCCCACTCAGAATGACGGCACGCGTCGCGGAGAGCAGGGGCAGCCCGAATGCCAGGGTCAGGCCCGCAAGAACCAGGACGACCACGTCATAGCCGAGTGCGTAGTCCGGTTTCACCGGGATCTTCCCGTCCAGCAACCCGGAAATGAGGTTGGCGTGCGACTCGACGCCGGCATAGGCCTCCCCCACGGGGGTGACACGCAGGTCCTTCAAGCCGGGGGCGGTGGTGCCCACCAGCACGATTTTTCCCTTCAGGCTGTCCGGCGCCAGGCGCTTGCCGATCACGTCCGCGGCTGAAACGTACTTGTAGGAGCCAGCGCCCGGCCCGCCCGGCCCTCGGTAAGGCACCAGCGCGATCACACCTTCGGCAACCGGCACGGACAGCGACTTGTCCCCCAGCCTCAGGCGAATGCTGTCCAGCCCATGGTAGCTGCGAGCAAGGTATTTCTCGCTGGGGAAGCCCGGTTCGACGGCTGGCGAACCCATGAGAACACGGAACATCGCCAGGGCCAGTGACTCGTAGTACTGGTCCTTGTATTCGGCCAACAGAGGGACGGAGCGCACCACCCCGTCGCTGTCCACCACCGGATTGAAGAAGCCGGCGACGGGGGTCGCCCGCCCCAGCTGCTCGATGTTGGAGCCATAGCCCTTCCAGCTCGTGAACTTGATCGGGCGGCCGCGCAGGGCTTCCTTGCCCATCACCGCCCCGGGCAATACGCCCGAGGTGCCATCGTGCTCGCCCGTGAAGTAGTAGCCGAGCACCACCGGGCGCTTCTGCAAGGACTTCGCGAACGCCGCGTCGTAGTCGAGCGCAGCCTGGAGCTGATCGACGCGCTCGGCGAATCCGGGCTGATCCTTCAGGTCGGTTTGCGCCAGCTGCCGCAGCCGCTTCAAGCCGGAGCTTTCGTCGGGTTCGGCAAACACCACGTCGAAACCCAGCAGCGCGATGCGCTGCCGGTCGAAAAGCTCATCCGTGAGTTCCGCCAGCCGGTTGCGCCCCCACGGCCAGCGGCCGACTTCCGCGAGGCTTTTTTCATCGATGTCGACGATGACGATGCGCTCGTCAAGGCTCCTGGGCATGGTGGCGCGCAGGCGGGCGTCGTAGATGATGTCGTCCAGCCGCTGCAGGACGCCCAGCGTCAAGATGCCGCTGGCGTGCGCGAGCGCAAACACCAGCGGAATCAGGGTGACCGCAATTCGGGTCCAATGTTTTGCCAGCAAGCCCATCAAGGCCGGAACCCCTCGCTATCGCTTTTTGTTCCGCGTGCTTCCACGCGACGCCCGCTCAGGCCTGAACGAACTGCATCTGCGTTCCTGCCAACTCCAGCAGGTCGCCGTTCTTCAGCGTCACAGGCTCGGCGCCGATGGGCGCCCCATTGATGGTGGGCTTGTTGCCGCCTTCCACGTGGGCGACCACGAATCCATGCGGGCGCTTGGTGATGGCGGCCACTGCCACGCCCGGCTTGCCGATGGTGGTGACGACCTTGACCAAGGGCACCTGGCGACCGGCGGCCGCTCCGGAAAGCACCTTGATGGCAGCGTTCGGCCCCTCCACGGCGGTGCCGGCGGGAGCCGGGGCCGTTGCCGAGGACGCAGCCGCAGCAGGAGCCGACACGCCGGCGGAACCGGCCTTGATGATCATGGTTTTCTCGAAGCCCGCGTTCGCGGCTTCATTGAGGTACTTGATCTTGTATTTGCCGATCTCGACCGTGTCGTTGTTCTGCAACAACTGCTTCTTCACGGCCTTTCCGTTCACATAGGTGCCGTTGGTGCTATTGAGGTCTTCCAGGTAGACCTCACTGCCCATCATCTGCAGGACGGCGTGCTCCCCGCTGACCGCCAGATTGTCGATCACGATGTCGTTGTAAGGCCGGCGACCCAGGGTGGTCCGGTCTTTGGTCAACTGCACTTCCTTGATGACGACACCGTCGATCGAAACGATCATTTTCGGCATGGTCGACTCCTGTGAATATCTTCTAGAAATTAGTACCGAAGACCGAAAGCTATTTTCCCAGCAATCGGGAGATCAAGCCTCTTTTTTTCGTTTCGCTGTTGGCATGGGCCAGCAGCACCGAGATATTGTCCCTTCCGCCGTTCGCGTTCGCCGCATCCACGAGTTGCACGACTTTCTGCTCCAGCAGCCCCTCTGCCGCCAGGATCTTGGCGATCGACTCGTCGTCGATCATGTCGGACAGGCCATCGGAGCACATGAGGTACATGTCGCCGGGCTCCACCCTGTGCTCGTTCACTTCCAGCAGCACGGCGTCCTCGACGCCCAAGGCGCGTGTCACGAGGTTCTTGTTGGTGGAGGTCGCCGCCTGTTCGGGCGTGATCAGCCCCGCGTCCATCTGCTCCTGCAGCAGCGAATGGTCTTTGGTGATCTGCGCCAGCTCCGTCCCGCGCAGGCGATAGCAGCGCGAATCCCCGATGTGGCCCAGCATCAGGCGGGAATCCTGGAACACGCCCAGCACCAGCGTGGTACCCATTCCGGAATACTGCGGATTGGAGTTGGCTGCATTGAAGATGGAACGGTTCGCGTTGTCCACACAGATTTCCATCGCACGGCGAACCTCGCGCGCGTTGGCGTGCCGCCCTGCCTGCGAAAGCCAGCGTCCCAACTCGGACTTGATGAAGGTGGTCGCCATGCCGCTGGCGATCTCGCCCGCGTTGTAGCCGCCCATGCCGTCGGCCAGGATGCCCAGGCGGGTGGATTCGTCAAAGGTGACCGAGTCCTCGTTGTTCTCGCGCGCGAGACCCGGATCGGTACGAATGCAGAACTCGTAATTCATAGGTGCCCGGGTTTAAGCCTTCGGATCGCTTGGGGCATCCGCCGCGGGCGGGGCATCCGGCATCTGCGGCCGGCTGATCACGGAGGTCTTGGCGAAAGGGTCGATCGGGGCGGCCTCCATCTTCTGGGTCGCATCATAGCTGGGCTCGGCCCCTGGAGCGGCCGCCGCAAACGCGAGCGTCTTCTCCGATGCGGCGTTTGCCGCCGTTGCCGAACGGGGCGCCGACAGGTTCGAAGCGACCTGCCCGGAGAGCCCGGCCGCCGCAGCCCGCAGGTCGGCGGCAAATGCCTCGCCGTCCTGGTAGCGCGTTTCCGGGCGCTTGCCCAGCGCACGGCTGACGACAGCAGCAACGCCGTCGGTCAATTCGCTGCGCACGATCCGGATGTCGGGGGCTTCCTCGTTCGCGATCTTGTACATCAGTTCCGCCATCGAGTCGCCGCGGAAAGGCAGGACTCCAGTCAGCATCTGGAACAGCATGACGCCCAGCGAGTACAGGTCGGACCGGCCGTCCACTTTCTTGCCGGCGATCTGCTCGGGCGACATGAAGCTGGGGGTTCCCAGCACCAGGCCGGTCTTGGTCTTGCTTGAATCGGTGATGCGGGCGATGCCGAAATCCGTGACCTTGATCGTGTCGGTGTCGAACTCGTACATGATGTTGGCCGGCTTGATGTCGCGGTGCACCACGTTCTGCCGGTGGGCGTAGGCGAGCGCTTCGGCGACCCGGGCCACCATCGACAGGACCCTGGGCACGGGCAGCAGATTGCCCTCCTTGCAGAAATCCACCAGGTCCCTGCCCTTGAGGAACTCCATGGCGATGTAGGCCAGGTCGTGTTCTTCCCCCGCATCGAAGATGGTCACGATGTTCTGGTGCTGCAGGCGTCCGGCGGTCTCTGCTTCGCGGAAGAAGCGCTCGCGGGCATCCGCCAGTTCGTCGCCCTCGAACTCCTGGCTGAGCGCCATGGTCTTGATCGCCACCACGCGGCCGATCTTCGGGTCCTTGCCCAGGTACACCACCCCCATGGCGCCCTTGCCCAGCTCCTTCTCCACCTGGTAGCGGCCCAGCATCGGTTTCTCGACGGCGCCGCCATCGAGCAGCATGGTGCCGCCTGGATGGGCGCCGCCGCCGCCGAGGATGACGGTCTCCGAAAGGTTCTTGGCCCGATTGAGCTTGGCTTGCAGGTCCTTGTAGCCCTTGTTCCAGGCTGCCATGTGCTCGTACACGGCCTGGGCCTTGTTGAACTGGCGCTTGCGCTCGAAGTCCAGCGCCAGGTTGTACAGGTTGTCCATCAGGGCATCGGCCATCGGCACCCTGCGGAACCGGTCGAAGGCCATGTCCAGCTGCCCCTGGCCTTGCAGCGCCAGGCCCATCATTCGGTTGGTCTCCGCCGACTCCTTATCCGATTTGAGCTTGCCCGCTTCCGTGACCAGGAAGCGCTTGGTCGTCAGGGCCAGATGCCCGAGGACCAGCAGCGAGGCAGGGAAGATGAACTTCAGCCAGGTCGATGCAGCGGAAAGCAGCACGTATTCACTGCCGACCAGCAGTACCAGAAGTGCCCCGGTCACCGCGGCCCCCATGCCGGCGGACAGGCGGGGCAGGATCGCGATCAGGTAAGCGGCCACCGCAAGGAAGACGGCCAGCGCAACCCAGCTGCCCCAGGCGGGCTGCACGATGAAATGCTCCCCCAGGATGCTGGAGGTGATGTGGGCCATCATCTCCGCCGGCGACAGGCCGGCATAGCCGGGCGTGGGGAACGTGGTGCCCACGCCGGCAGCCGTAGCGCCGATCAGCACGATCTTGTCCGCGTACTTGGTGGCCGGTATCTTGCCGCTCAGAACGTCATAGAAGGAATCCACCGCGAAGGCGGGCTTCCCGTCGCGGCCTTTGTAGAACTGCGGGAGCATGCGCCCGGATTCGTCGGTCCTGACGCGCAGCTTGCCCAGCTGGACCGACTCTCCCGGATTGAGCTTGATGTCGCCCGCAGTGAGGTTCAGGCTGCGGGCTGCGGCCAGCAAGGCCATCGACGGAACCGCCTTGCCGTAGTAGTTCACCAGCAGGGGGTCATCCCGGACGGCCCCGTCGACGTCGTTGAGTTGGTTGAGATGGCCCACGCCGGCTGCCGCGGTGCCGATCGCCTCGATCGGATACTGCCCCCGCACCGCCGGCACCGAGAAACCGGACGTTTCGTCGATGGCGCCTTTGCCCACGAACGCGGGAAGCGGCTTGTCAGCTTTGCCCTGGGGCTCACCGAGCACGAAAACGGAAGGCAGGAGCACGTTCCCTGCCTTGGCCATGCTGGCCGCCAGCTTGGCATCGGTATCGAGCGTCTGCTCGGCCTCCGAGATCAACCTGGCCACGGCGTCGGCCTCGCCGGCTGTTCGGAGCGCATCCTTGATCTTCCGGATGAAGGCCAGACCGCGATCGGTCTGGGGCTCGAAGAAGAAGGTGGTATGGACCACGGTCTTGGCCTTGGCCGCCGCCAGCTGATCGATCAGCTGGGCATGCACGTCGCGCGGCCAGGGCCAGCGGCCGATGTTCGCGATGCTTTGGTCGTCGATGGCGATGACGGCGATGCGGTCTGACGGTTGGCGCGAGCTCTGGGTGCTCGCGTAGTCGTAGAAGCGCCGCTCCGCTGTACCGATGAGGTCAGTGGCCTGGTGAAGGATGAGAACGGCCAGCACGATCAGGACGGCCACGAACCAGTCCGTGCGCCAGAAATTGCCGCGCTTGCGCGATGACGATGTACTCACTTGCCCCGCCCCTCCAGGTGGCTGATCGACGTTGCGTTCATTCGCAGCGTTGGCGCGCCCGCTCCACCAGCTCGAGGGTGCAGGACTCTGCTGGACGTTAACAGACGGTCCCAGGCGGAACAAGGGACTTTGTCACGGCCTGGCTACGTTTTGTTGCATTTACGGAGCGGCGTGAAGTCTGCTCGTCAGGCAGAGGTGGGGGTCGCTTCGCGCCTGGCCTTGATCGCCTTGCCCAGCGCAAGGACCAACAGCGCGCCGGCGGCAGCTGTTGCGTACTCCCAGGTCTTGCCCGCAGGCAGGTACGGCTTCAGGCCGGGATCCGTGAAGATCATCTGGCCAGCGATCCAGCCCAGCAGCATGGCGCCGAGCGTGATGATCATCGGGAAACGGTCCATCAGCTTCAAGACGATCTGGCTGCCCGCCACGATGATGGGAATGCTGACCAGCAGCCCGAAGATGACCAGCGGCAACTGGTGGCTGCCGGCGCTTTCGGCCGCGCCCGCAATGGCAAGCACGTTGTCCACGCTCATCACCAGGTCGGCAACGATCACCGTCTTGACCGCGCCCCAGAGCTTGTCGGTGGCGTTGATGTTGGCGTGGTCGCCCTCGTCCTCCGGCAGCATCAGCTTGATGCCGATCCACACCAGCAAGATGCCGCCCACCAGCTTCAGGTACGGGATGGCAAGCAGGGCCAGCGCGAAGGCGATCAGGATCACGCGCAGGATGATGGCCCCCGCGGTGCCATAGATGATTCCGAGCCTGCGCTGCTTCGGCGGCAGGCCCCGGCACGCCAGGGCAATGACCACCGCGTTGTCGCCGCCCAGCAGGATGTCGATCAGGATGATCTGGCCGACGGCGATCCAGAAGGGGGCGGTCATCAAGGCTTCCATGCAGGCTTTCTCCAGCGAACGTGAATCAAAGACAAAGGGCCGATTGTCCGCCAGGACAGCCGGCCCCGAAGTTGTGGATCACCACAATGCCGCGCTAGAGCAGTGCCTTGAGCAGCTTGGCCATTTCCGAAGGATTGCGGGTGACCTTGAAGCCGCACGCCTCCATCACCGCCAGCTTGGCATCGGCGGTGTCGGCGCCGCCGGAAATCAGCGCGCCGGCATGGCCCATCCGCTTGCCCGGGGGCGCCGTGACGCCCGCGATGAAGCCGACGATGGGCTTGTTCATGTTGTCCTTGCACCAACGGGCCGCATCGGCTTCGTCCGGGCCGCCGATCTCGCCGATCATGATCACGGCATCGGTCTCGGGGTCGTCGTTGAAGGCCTTCATCACATCGATGTGCTTGAGACCGTTGATCGGGTCCCCGCCGATGCCCACGGCACTGGACTGGCCCAGGCCGATCTCGGTCAGCTGCGCCACCGCTTCGTAGGTGAGCGTGCCCGAGCGCGACACCACGCCGATGCGTCCCTTGCGGTGGATGTGGCCCGGCATGATGCCGATCTTGATTTCGTCAGGGGTGATCAACCCGGGGCAGTTCGGGCCGAGCAACAGTGTCTTCTTGCCGCCCGAAGCTTCCTTGGCCTTCATCCGGTTGCGCACCTCCAGCATGTCGCGCACCGGGATGCCTTCAGTGATGCAGATCGCCAGATCCAGGTCGGCTTCCACCGCCTCCCAGATCGCGGCGGCAGCGCCCGCCGGCGGCACGTAGATCACGGACACCGTCGCCCCGGTCTGCTGCTTGGCTTCCTTGACCGATGCGTAGATCGGGATGTCGAAGATCTTCTCGCCGGCCTTCTTCGGGTTCACACCGGCCACGAAGCAATTCTTGCCGTTGGCGTATTCCTGGCACTTCTCGGTATGGAACTGGCCGGTCTTGCCCGTGATGCCCTGGGTGATGACCTTGGTGTCCTTGTTGATGTAGATCGACATGTCTGTTCCTTAAGCCTTCACGGCCGCGACGACCTTCTGGGCCGCTTCCGCCATCGTGTCGGCGCTGATGATGGGCAGGCCGGACTCCGCCAGCATCTTCTTGCCCAGCTCCTCGTTGGTGCCCTTCATCCGCACCACCAGCGGCACGTTCAGGTTGACGGCCTTGCACGCGGTGATCACGCCCGTGGCGATGGTGTCGCACTTCATGATGCCGCCGAAGATGTTGACCAGGATGGCCTTCACCTTCTTGTTCTTCAGCATGATCTTGAACGCCTCGGTCACCTTCTCCGGGGTGGCGCCGCCCCCCACATCGAGGAAGTTCGCGGGCTCCGCACCGAACAGCTTGATGGTGTCCATGGTCGCCATCGCCAAGCCGGCCCCGTTGACCAGGCAGCCGATGTTGCCGTCCAGGCTGATGTAGGCCAGGTCGAACTTGCTGGCTTCGATCTCGGCGGGGTCTTCCTCGTCCAGGTCGCGCAAGGCGACGATCTCGGGATGGCGGAACAGCGCGTTGGCGTCGAAGTTGAACTTGGCGTCCAGGGCGATGATGTTGCCCTTGCCGTCCCGGTTCAGAGGGTTGATCTCCACCAGCGAGGCATCCGTCTCCATGTAGCAGCGGTACAGCTTCTTGAAGACGTCAACGGCCTGGGCGGTGGAGTCCGCCGGGATGCCGATCCCGTTGGCGATTTCCTGGGCCTGGGCATCCGTCAACCCGGCCAGCGGATCGGCAAACACCTTGATGATCTTCTCGGGATGGCTGTGCGCCACCTCCTCGATGTCCATGCCGCCTTCGCTGGACGCAATGAAAGCCACCTGCTGGGTGGCACGGTCCGTCACCGCCGAAACGTAATATTCCTGCTGGATGTCCGCGCCGTCCTCGATGTAGAGGCGGCGGACCTTCTGGCCCTCGGGACCGGTCTGGTGCGTCTTCAGTTGCATGCCCAGGATCTGGCCCGCCAGCTCCTTGACCTGCTCGATGCTCTTGGCCACCTTCACGCCGCCGCCCTTGCCGCGGCCGCCGGCGTGGATCTGGGCCTTGACCACCCACACGGGCCCGCCCAGCTTCTGGGCGGCTTCGACTGCTTCCTGCACGGTGAAGGCAGGGATGCCGCGCGGCACCGGCACGCCGAAGTTGCGCAAGATCTCCTTGCCTTGGTACTCGTGAATCTTCATGAGGTGTCTCTCGCGAGGAAGGTGGGTCGGTGCGGGCGGCGCACGCGGCGGTACGGGTGCGGCTGGCCCTGCAGGATGCAGCCGTGAACTGTATCATGGTGCATCGCACCAAACCGGCGCCCCCGCAGTGCTGCGGGTGCGCAATTCCACAGGAAAAGCCATGTCCAAGGTCTTCATCGATGGCGAAGCCGGCACCACCGGCCTGCAGATCCGCGAGCGGCTGGAGAAGATGCCGGGGATCGAACTCCTGAGCATTGCTGCGGACAAGCGCAAGGACCCGGCCGCCAAGCGCGAACTGATGGCCGCCTCGGACCTGGTGATCCTGTGCCTGCACGACGATGCTGCGCGCGAATCCGTGGCCGTTGTGGACGCGATTGAAAAAGAGCAAGGTCGCTCGCCCCGGGTGATCGACGCCTCGACCGCCCACCGGACGGCTGAAGGCTGGGTGTTCGGATTCCCGGAACTCGCCGCCGGCCAGCGTGAGGCGGTGAAGTCCGCGCGGCGCGTCAGCAACCCGGGTTGCTACTCCACCGGTGCCATTGCCCTCATCCGCCCCCTGGTGGACGCCGGCCTGCTGCCCCAGGACCACCCCGTCGTGCTGCCCTCCGTGAGCGGCTACACCGGCGGCGGACGCAGCCTGGTCGAGGCTCACCAGAGCGGCACCGCTGCGGCCTTCGAGGTTTATGGACTGGGCCTGAAGCACAAGCACCTGCCGGAGATCATGAAGTACACGGGCCTGACCCGCCGCCCCATCTTCATTCCGTCGGTGGGCAACTTCGCCCAGGGCATGCTGGTCCAGCTGCCGCTGCACCTGGACACCTTGCCCGGCAAGCCGGGCCCCGCCGATCTGCAGCAAGCCCTCGCCGCGCACTACGCGGGCAGCGAGTGGGTCACCGTCGAGCCGGCCACCGAAGACGGCAAGCTGGAGCCATCGGCCCTGAACGGCACCAACAAGATGGAACTGCGGGTCTACGCCAACATGGAGCATCGCCATGCCGTGTTGATTGCCCGCCTGGACAACCTGGGCAAGGGCGCCAGCGGCGCCGCCGTCCAGAACCTCAAGCTGATGCTGGGCCTCTAGTCTTCGTCTTGCGGTCCGGCCAGCACGCGCCGGATCACTTCGCCGCCAAATCCGCGAGCGGCCAGGAAGCGCGCCTGCTTGCCGCGTTCTGCCGCATCGGCCGGCGGCGATCCGAACTTCCGCTGCCAGACCTCCCGGGCACGGGCGAACTCGGTCGATTTCAGCTGCGCCATGGCCTGCTGCACGAGTTCGGCGTCGAGTCCCTTGCCCTGCAGCTCCCGGCGGATGCGGCCGGCGCCCAGGCGGGCGGAGCGCCGGTGCATGACCGACTCGGCCACCCGCTGGTCACTGATGAAGCCTTTGCCCTGGAGTTCGTCGAGGACGCGCCGGAGCTGGCCCGGCTCTTCCTCGTGCGCGGCCAGCTTGCGCTCCAGCTCGGCCCGCGAATGTTCGCGGCCACCCAGCAGCCGCAGCGCGCGGCCCTTGAGCGAGAGCTGGCCTAAGGATCGGCCCCGCCCACGCTCGCGCAACCCGCTGCCCGCCACGGGGGCCCCGCCAGCTGGAGGCGGCTCGGCGCTGTCCGGCATGCTCACTCGGCTTCGACGTCGGCCGGCAGCAGCGGGATGCCCAGCGACTCGCGCACCTTGTTCTCGATTTCCCGGGCCAGCTCCGGGTTCTCGCGCAGGAACTCGCGCGCGTTGTCGCGGCCCTGGCCGATCTTCTCGCCGTTGTAGGCGTACCAGGCGCCCGACTTCTCCAGGATGCGGGCGGTCACGCCCATGTCGATGATCTCGCCATGGCGGCTGATACCTTCGCCGAACAGGATGTCGAACTCGGCCGTCTTGAACGGGGGCGACACCTTGTTCTTGACCACCTTGACCTTGGTCTCGTTGCCGATCGCCTCTTCGCCCTTCTTGATGGTGCCGGTGCGGCGGATGTCCAGGCGCACCG